>Ga0209309_10000024_pt1 | contig 269688 bp, 204 predicted proteins | sample COGITO_mtgs_1204_2_FD_184807 | JGI IMG/M metagenome (GOLD analysis project Ga0209309, IMG submission 184807) | Pelagic marine microbial communities from North Sea - COGITO_mtgs_120412 (SPAdes) (version 2) | ecosystem: Environmental > Aquatic > Marine > Epipelagic ... | reverse complement strand
TTTATGCTATGCTGTTGTATAATTCTGTTTCTAATTCTTTTATTGCAGATAAATATTGTGGTTTACCTCCAAAAGCTTTTATTAATTCCATTGGTGTTCCCAATTTATTTAATGGGTCAAGTTTTAAAACCTCTGTACTTTCAATTGTTAAAAGCCCATCTTCTGCGTATTTATCCAAAAGACTGTTTAAAATAATTTGAGCTTTTTCGCCATATTTGGTAAAATAGTTTCGCTTTTTAACATTGTTAGCTCTTTCTTTTCTTGTTAATGGTTTTGCTTCAAATGCTAAATGACAAATCAAATCGAATGGGTCAAAATCTTTCCCAACTTCTTCTTTTAGTGCATCAAAGAAAATTCCTTGTTCTTCCAATTCTTCAATTATGGCCTCTTTCTTTTCTGCATTGTTCCAACGATTTAGGAATTTTTCTAATGTTTGATATTGCTTTGTTACGTTGTTTTTGGTGTAATCTTTTAAACTTTCTGTAATAATTTTTCCGTCTGTTCCTAAATATTGAATACGTTCGTTTACAATTTTTACAGGAACTCCATTAACTCTAATTTTTCCTCTCGGACCTTCTAAAATTTCTCCACCACCTTCTATTTCTGGGTAATCAGGTTCTTCGGGAAATTCAATTTCTTCTCCATCTAAAATGTCTGTGATAATTTCATCTGTTGTTTCATCTTCTGCACCACTTAAATCATCATCTTCATTTACTTGTTTAATCATTACTGGGTCGCCATCAAATTCAGGGTCTGCAAATAAGTTGGTAACATTTCGGAAGTCCATAATTGTGAAATAAGTTTTACCATATTCTTCATTTATTCGAGTTCCTCGACCAATAATTTGTTTAAATTCTGTCATTGAACCAATATTGCTATCCAAAACAATCAATTTGCAAGTTTGAGCATCAATGCCTGTTGTCATTAATTTAGAAGTGGTTGCAATTACTGGATATGGTTCACTCGGGTTTATAAAATTGTCTAATTCTCGTTTACCTTCTTCATTGTCGCCTGTAATTTGCATTACATATTTATTGTTCTGCGAGAATAAATCGGAATTGGCGTTAGCCAATTCTGTTCGCATTCCTTCTGCGTGTTCAATATCAATGCAAAAAACAATAGATTTTGCAAATCTGTCATAACCTTTAAGAAATTCGGTAATTTTCTTTGCAACAGATTGTCTGCGTTCATCAACCACAATGTTTTTATCAAAATCTGTTCGATTGTATATTCTATCTTCTACAGGATTTCCATTTTTGTCTAAAAAACCTTTTGGTGGTCGCCAACCTTCGGCATCAATATCCAAAGTTACTTTTACGACTTTGTAAGGTGCGAGGAAACCATCATCAATTCCTTGTTTTAAAGAATAAGTATAAATTGGTTCTCCGAAATAATCAATATTTGAGACTTCGGTTGTTTCTTTTGGTGTTGCTGTTAAACCTATGTGAGTAGCATTGTCAAAATATGCGAGAATTTCTCGCCATTTGCTGTCTTCTTTTGCACTTCCTCTGTGGCACTCGTCAATAATTATTAAATCGAAAAAATCAGGACTAAATTGTTTATACGCATCTTCCGATTTGCTATCCGAAAGTCCTTGATATAATGCTAAATAAATATTGTAAGCTGTATCAATTTTTTTCTTTTTGATGATTGTTAAAGCATCTTTGAAATGTCTAAAATCTCCACGAGCTGTTTGGTCGATTAATGCTGTTCTGTCTGCTAAAAAGAGAATTCTTTTTTTAGAGTTACTTTTCCAAAGTCGGTAGATTATTTGAAACGCAGTATATGTTTTTCCTGTTCCTGTCGCCATAACCAAAATAATCCGGTCTTGACCTTTGGCAACTGCTTCAATTGTTCTGTTTACTGCAATTTGTTGGTAATATCTTGGATTTCTGCCTGAACTGTCTTGAAAGTAGTCTTGTTTGGCTATTTCCTCAACTTCTGCGGTTTCAATTCCTTTATATTTTTTATACTTTTCCCAAAGTTCTTCTGGACTTGGAAAGTTATTTAAAGAGATTTCTTTTTCAATTTTTCCGTCAGTTGCGGTTTTGTCGTGAAAATAAAATCCGTCTCCATTGCTACTAAACACACAAGGAATATCCAAGGTCTTGGCGTAGCCAAGAGCTTGTTGTATTCCACTTTTTACGCTTTGTTTATTGTCTTTTGCCTCAATAATGGCAATCGGAACATTTGGTTTGTAGAATAAAATGTAGTCGGCAAATTTCCTTTTCCCTCTTGCAGTCAGTTTTCCTTTTACATATATTCGTCCGTCCGTGAAGAATATTTCTCGTCCTAATTGAGTTTGCTCGTCCCAACCTGAATTCAATATTGCAGGCGTGATAAATTTCGCTTTAATGTCAGATTCGGATAAGTCTTTTTTATTCATTCATTTCGTTGGTTTGGTCGAGCGTTGGCTAAAATAGCTCTTTTGTTTTTTTCAGCGTTGGCTTTTGCGTTGGAAAAAAAACAAATGTGCTATTTATGCGGTTGGCGTTTTTAGTTCAAATGTTCAATTTTAGCACGATTTCTGCATTATGCACAACGGTCTTGTATATGGCTCGTAGCGTGCAAATTAGCGATAACTATTCGGTTAAGCACGAGCCGAATTTTTTAATTTTCTTATTACCTTTTTTTTCAATAAGCCAAATTAAAAAATTTGGCGGACTTCGCAAATATGCCTTAACTTCTATTAAGCAACTAATTAGCTATGAGCTATATACGTTGTTCTACACCGTTTTTATTCGCCCGTATTTCGTTTAAATGTCTGTAAACAATCAATCATCATCGCCATATTCATTTTTAAATTGTCAGTTTGTGAGGCACTTGCGGTTAAATTGTAAAAAACTCCTTCTGTTTCACTTTTCAACACGAAGCTAATAGTTTCGATTTCGCCATAGGTTCCCGTATTGGATTTTGTGTGCAAATAGAATGCTTGCTCGTCAAAAATATCAGTTTCGCCTGTTTTAACGACTTCGCCATTCCAATTTGTTTCGAGTAACTCGAGATAATATTCAAATTCCGATTTTAAGTCATTTCTATTATCAAAGCTTTTTAGTTTCTGTATCGAAATGATATCGACAAATTGGTCTTTATCGGGTTCAGAACCAGCATCTATTCCGAACAAAATGTTTTCGCTATCGTATGTTTCCGATTTCCATTTCCAGTTTTTTGGAAGGTAAAAGGTAAAATCAACATCGGGATGCTCGATTTTCTGCTTGGCAAACTTCACAGGATAATTTGCATACTCATCAAGTGTCTGTTGTTTCGTTGAGCAGGAAACAATAGAAATTAGAAGTATTAATATTATGACGAATGTTTTTTTCAAAATGGTGTAGAACTAGTGTATATACGCAAGTTAATTAATAGACGCTGATTATCAAACACCTATCTTGATCAAAAAGCGCTTTTTAGCCATAATTTGATAATTACCGATAGGCTGTATATACGCATGTTTTGAACATTAAGCATTTAATGTCGGCTATGCAGGAAGTGGTGGGTAAGCAACTTTCGCGAAAGCGAACTAAAAAAAATCCCCCAACCGCATCAAGGGATCTTAAAAAGCCTAGAGCCGTATGCCTTGCTGGCCTTTGGTTAAAAAAGGATGAGATACCCTGTCATCCATTAAGGTTTATTGCCTTGCTCACGGGCCTTCCACCACCGGTACAATTGAAAAAAGCCCAGTGCGATCAATAACCCGGCAAAGTATACCTGATAGGTGGCCATTTCTTCCACCCCTTTGTAATAATCGTACACTTTCCACACGCCTATGCCTATAAAAGCCAGGGCCAGGACAAAATTATAGTTGGCTTTTGTGTTTTCATTCATGATCGTCATCTTTCTTTTGGGTAAGTACACTGTAGGCCACATAAAGGCCATAAAGCAGTACCGCTCCCGTGATGATCAATTGCCAGCTTTGTAGTTCCTGTATTCCCGTGTAGTGAATGTAAAACCGGTAACTGCCGAATCCTATCATGAGTAATGCCAGGATCCCACCGAATAGTGGGTTGCGTTGTCTTGTTGCCATGAATTTAGTTTAAAGGCACAAGTTAAAAAAAAACGCCTCGGTATCGAGACGTTTTCCAACTTAAAGGAACTATTACAAGGAAAGCACTAGGCGTTAAAATACTTGCTGTTCCAGATGGCGGTATTAAAGTTCTTTCCTGCGGCAAAAGAGTAATACAATACCATACTGGCAATGGATTTGAAGGTGAAGAAGAAAATAAGCAAGAATTGCACACCACTGGTATCTTTTGAAAAGATCCCGTTAGGCACTGCATAAGCTGCCAGTAGACTAACCAGCAGGGTACAAACGATTAGATTTTCTAAGGACTTGAAGGGCCATGCCCATGTTTTTCTAAAAAAGTTAAGGTCGTTGCCCCATTTATGGATCAGGTAGAAATAACCGTTTCCAATAGGAGCAAAGAGCAATGGATCATCTGCATTTTCCAGCTTGAACATCTTTGAGGGAGCCACGATCTTAAAACCGCGCAAGGTCATCTCGTGGGCCTTCTCCAGTTGTTTGATCTTCTGGAGCGCTTCTTGCGGGATCTCGTTTTTAAAATATTTCGTATCCAGAAAGCGCAAGCGGTAATCCACACAAATCTCGCGTATTTGATCGATGTGATAAATGCGGTCTGTTTCCAGCAGGTCTATGTTAAAGGCATTGCGAGGCGTTGGCTTTTGGGGACTTTTCATTCGTGCCATGATCGCATCTTCTTTAAGATCGTCTTCGGCAAGAATGGCAGCCACTTGTTCTAAAATATCAGAATCCAGATAGGCTTTGTTGCGTACCTTTTGAAGTTTTTGCTCGATGTTCGTCCTGCTCAACATAGGAATAGTTTTAGATCATGAAAGTTAGAAATTAAGCGTATCATTTCCTAACCACTTCTCTTATGTCGTGCGCATGTCTTCAACCTATCATTCCCGTAAAAATAAAAAAGCTGGGAGGTTGATGGTACGTCTCAAGGGGTTAGCGCAATGCGGCTCCCGCTTGTTTTTCCAGCTGGGCCTGTATGTTGTTCATGACCTTATCGATTTGCTTATCAGTCAGGGTCTTGTTCTTATCCTGTAAAACAAAACTCAAGGCATAGGATTTTTTGCCGTCTGGCAGTTCGCTGCCCTCATACACATCAAAAAGGGCTACAGACTGCAGCAGTTCGCGTTCGGTTTGAAACGCAATATTTCGCAGGTCTTTAAAGGCTGCTTGGGAATCCACTAATAAGGCCAGGTCCCGGTTTACGGACGGTGATTTAGAAATGGCTTGTACCGGCTGGTGTTCTTTGCTTACTAATTTAACGATTTCGCTCCAGTAAAAGTTGGCATAATAAACAGGTTCGTTGATGTCAAAGCTTTTAGCGATTTTCTTTTTTACCAGTCCTATATCCAACAGTTTACTGCCGCTGCTCAAGGCCAGGCCTTCACTTAAAAAGTCAAGTTTAGTAGGCTTCTCGCTCACGGTATCGATTCCCAGTCGGTTCAAAATGGCCGTGACCACTCCTTTGAGATAGAAGAAGTCCGCTTTCGCGAAAGCAGAATTCCACGAGCTCTCCTGCACATTACCTACCGTCAGGATAGAAAGATGCTTTTGTTCTGTATAATTTCCCTTTTGAAATTCATGGTACGAATTGCCAAATTCAAAAAGCTTCAAGTCGGTTTGTTTGCGGTTAAGGTTGTAGGCGACTGCTTCCAGACCACCATAAATCAAGCTTTGACGCAGGACGGACAGCTCTTTGCTCAAGGGATTCAGGATCTTTACCTCATTTTTTGAGGCAAACTGCTCGCTAAGTTCATGGTATTTACTGGAGGTCAAACTATTGGCCATCATTTCCACAAAGCCTTGTCCTATCAATTGTTGGGCAATGGTATTTTCCAGCTTGTAATTGTCTAATTTAGAACTGGTAGCAATGGTCGCATTAAGCTTTGTAGCCGTTTCAATACGGTCATAACCGTAGACCCTCAGTATTTCCTCGATCACGTCTACAGGCCTGCACACATCGTTTCTATAGGCAGGAATGCTCAGTCCCAATCCAGTTTCTGTCACATTCTTGACATTGATGTCCAGCGTTCTCAAAATATCCTTGATTTCTACGCGGTCAATTTGTTGGCCTATCAAAGAATCGATTTTGGCAAAGGGAAGAAAGACCTCGCAATCCATGATTTTGACGGGATACAAATCAGTAATGTCGCTCGCAATCTCACCACCTGCTAGTTCTTTGATTAGAATTGCGGCACGCTTTAAGGCATCTTCCGTACTATTGGGATCAATACCACGCTCAAACCTAAAGGAAGCATCTGTGTTGAAACCATGGCGTTTTGCGGTCTTGCGTATGCTCACGGGATTAAAATAGGCGCTTTCTAAAAAGATGGAAGTGGTACTTTCAGTAACACCGCTGTTTTGACCTCCATAGACTCCAGCAATACACAAGGGTTTTTCACTGTCACAAATCATCAGGTCTTCTTCATGCAGTTCATGCACCTCACCATCCAGTGTGGTAAATGCAGTGCCAGAAGGTAGGGTCTTAACGATTATTTTTTGACCAGAAATTTTAGCAGCATCAAAGGCATGCAGCGGTTGTCCCAGTTCGTGCATCACATAATTGGTAACGTCTACGACATTGTTTTTAGGCGCAATACCTATGGCTTTAAGTCGGTTTTGCAGCCAGGAGGGCGAGACAGTGATCTTAAGCCCTTTTAAAGTGACCCCACAATACCTGGGAGCCAGCTCATTATGAAGCACTTCAATGTCAAAACGGTCAGACCTAGAGTCCACATGAAAACTACTCAAAGAAGGCGTTCTAAATTCTGGTGCAGCTCCATGGACTGCAAGCCCTGCCCTTAAATCTCGAGCGACACCCAGGTGGGACATCGCATCTGTACGGTTGGGGGTGAGTCCTATTTCAATGACCTGGTCGCTTTCGATTTCAAAAACCTCGGCAAGCGGTGTTCCTACCTTCAGATGCTCCTCCAGCACTAGAATACCATCGTGGGAGGTTCCTAGGCCTAATTCATCCTCGGCACAGATCATCCCGTGACTTTCCTCGCCGCGTATGGTTCCTTTTTTGATGAGTAGGGCTTCTCCCTTTTCTCCATAAAGTGTGGTTCCTATGGTGGCTACAGGGACTTTTTGTCCAGCGGCAACATTAGTGGCACCACAAACGATCTGTACCGTCTCACTTCCTAGATCCACCTTGCAAAGCTTCAGTTTATCTGCATTGGGATGTTTGATGCATTCCAGCACCTTTCCCACTACCACACCTTTCAATCCGCCTTTAACGCTTTCAAAAGCAGTCACGCCTTCCACTTCCAGTCCTAGAGAAGTCAATAGAGCAATGTGTTTATCCAGATCATCGGGAACATTGAGGAACTGTTGCAGCCAGTTGTAGGAAATCTTCATAAAGGGTTCAATTAAGCGGTCAAAGATAATGGGAATCGCGCTTTTGACGTGCGCAGCGGGCAAGAAGTTTGTGCAGGAAGCGGTCGAGGCACATCAGTAGTGCAGTTCTTCATCCTGGTACTTAAAAGCCACCATAGAACAGGTGGGATAAGAGCAGCATCAATATTCCCAACGGCGCAACTTGTTGAGCTCCTCCATTTCTTGTAATTGCTCGGCTGGAATTACTTTTGAGAAGGACACGTGTTGTTCAATGGCATATTCCAGTTGCTCCACGATTTTCTCGACACTATCATTTTCATAGTCGATCTCTAGGGGCGCTTTGATCTCCATGGATTGAAGGATGTTGCGTTTTTTAATGCGAAGACCCTTTTTATCAAAACTCCTGCGGAATCCATCAATAACCACCGGCACCACGATAGGACGGTACTGTTTGATGATGTGAGCGGTACCCTTGCGTATGGGTTTAAAGGGCTTTGTAGTTCCCTGCGGGAAGGTAATCACCCAACCGTCGTCCAGTGCGACCCCTATATTTTTAGTATCATCAGGGTTTACGGTGCGGGAGACTTCCGCACCTTTAGAGCGCCAGGTGCGTTCTACCGTGATGGCGCCGGCATAGGCCATGATTTTAGGAAGCAGGCCACTTTCCATGGTTTCCTTAGCCGCCACATAATAAATATTGAGCTTTGGCTTCCATAGATAGCCTACATTTTTGATCGTGTCCTTACGGCCAGAAAGAGAGGCGTTGAAGACATGAAACATGCTGGTCACATCTGCAAAGTAGGTCTGGTGGTTGGATACAAAAAGCACTCCAGTAGGCGGTAGGTCCTTGATAATCTCACTACCATCAATCTGTAATTCATTAAAACCACGGTACCGGCGGTGGGAAAGCACACCCATAATGCGGATCAACCAGAGCTTTAAAAATAGGATATGGCCAAAAGGATTTCTCTTAAATAATCCCATATGATGAAGTCAAATTTGAACGAAAGGCGAAGGTACTAAATCAACTCGTTATGCTCCTATAAATCTGTTGTATGACCCTATGGATCGCTGTATGGCTATTATTCTTCCAGCAACGATAAAAACATCTCCCGGAACTCGTACAGCATCATCGCCGTGGCACCCCAGACAATTTGGCCTTGTAATAAAAAACAGGGGACATCGACATTTTTCAGGTAGCTGGTAGACAGGTTGTAGGTAGAAATATTTTTGGGATCGAGCAACGCTACTAAAGGTACCTCAATAATGGACTTCACCTCGCTGGGTTGTGGTCTGAAGGATAAGTTCGCTTTCGCGAAAGCGATATAAGGCCGCACCAAATAATTGCTGGGCGGTATGTAAATGGGAGTGGCAGAGCGTATCAACTGCTGGTCGGACTGTGCAATTCCCACCTCTTCCTCGGTCTCCCTAAGGGCGGTGACAGAGAAATCGGCATCTTCTTTTTCTGCCCGTCCACCGGGAAAGGCGATCTGGCCGCTGTGGGTTCCTTTAGAGATCTTGCGCTCGATCAAGACAAAATAGGGGGCGTCGTTTTTAGGATAGAGCAACATCATGGTTGCCGCCTCCTTAGGGGTTCTAGTCGCCAGATAGGAACGCTGCAATTCTTCTAAACGTTCCATGGCCGCCATTTGCAACTGCGCTTTCTCGCCTGGCAATTCCATTTTGGTTAATTTTGGAACGATATCTAAAAAGTTGCTGAATGAAATCAATGTGGATCTGTTTACTGTTGCTGGCGGGTATAAGTCTATCCTGTAAAGATAGGGCACCAGAACCAAAAGAAAAGACTCCCGTGGAAGAGCCAACGCCTTCTAAAGAGGAAAAGGAAGAAAGTAGCCTGGCTGCTTTTTATAAGCCTACCGTGAACTATGATGGGGATACCTTGCTCAGCTACATTCCCCAAGATAGCGTCAAGGCCTTTTTTACCCGATACGGAAAAAGGAACCCAGAAACCAAGGTGCGTATGTCCACCAAATATGGAGACATTGACATGGAGCTTTTTACGGAAACACCTATTTACAGAGCGAGTTTTATCTACTTGATCAAGAATGGGTATTTTGATGAAACCGTGGTTTATAGAACGGTTCCTAAATTTATCGTTCAAGCAGGACACAGTGACAACACCATCACTGCAGAAAAGCGCACGAGTGCCGGCAACTACAAGCTGGAACCCCATTTCTTACCTAATATAAAGCATGCCTACGGCACCTTGAGCAGTGCTAAACAATGGGAAGACAATCCAGAAGACTGGCACAACCCTTTCGATTTCTTCATTTCTTTAAGAGCTACAGACCACCTGGATGGGGAGCACACTATTTTTGGCCGGGTCACCTCTGGAATGGAAGTAGCAGAGAAAATATCTGAAGTAAAAACAGATGCCTCTGAATGGCCCCTGATTGATATCTATATTAAGATGAGTATTAGGGAGTAGGGGAGGTTGTGAGGTTTGAGTTTGTGAGCTTGTGAGTCTTTGAGTCTGTGAGGTTTGAGTTTATGAGTTTGTGAGTTCGTGAGCTGTGAGTCGTTGAGTTTTTGAGTCTTTGAGCTGTGAGTCGTTGAGTTTGTGAGCCTTTATGTTGCAGTCGCAGTCAAAAGCATTCTTGCAATGTATCTGTGATTCCTGTTTCGAGCGATAGTCGAGAAAAGGAATTGCACCTATGATTTGTTCAGCTTTCAAAAACCAGCCGCTTGGAGCGACAGCCTGCCTGCAGCAGGCAGGTCGAGAAGGAGCGATTAATTATCACTATTGCAATGATCTATAAGCAGTGTTGTCTGCTTGAGTTTATATCATTAATGTTTTAAAGGCCTCTTCTTTATCATACCTCCTTTTATATCCTTGATGCTATTCATTACAATAAAAGCATTAGGCTCAATTTTCTCGATTTCTGTATTCAATTTGTTCAACTCTAAACGGGTAATTACCGTGTAGATAATATCTATTTCTTTTGAAGCACTGTTTTTAGCAAACCCTCCTTGACCTTTATAAATCGTTACACCACGACCCAACTTATTGATCAACATTTCCTTTATGCGGGTACTTTGGAGAGAAATGATGGTCACGCCTATATACTCTTCGATACCTTCAATCACAAAATCCAGTGTTTTAGAGGCAGCGATATAGGTGATCATGGAGTACAGGGCTATCTCAATAGAGAGCAAATAGGCTGCGAAAGAAAAAATAACGACATTGATAAGGATGATGATATCCCCAATTGTGGCAGAAAACCTCCGGCTCAAGAAAATAGCAAGAATTTCAGTCCCATCAATTACGGCACCACCTCTAATGGCAAGTCCTATGCCTGCACCTAGGAAAAAGCCTCCAAAAACAGCAACCAGTAAATCATCATTTGTCACGTTAGGAAAGGGAACGAGTGCCACACAAAGTGCCAGTCCGGTAATGGCCAGCGCTGTCTTTATCGCAAACCTTTTCCCCATCACTTTATACCCAAGAAATATAAAGGGAATGTTTACACCTATAATAAGTACGTAAAGTGGAATATCTGTTATTGCAGCTAACAGCAATGAAATACCGGTAGCTCCTCCATCAATAAAGTCATTGGTTAAAAGAAAACCTTTAAAACCAAAGGAGGCAGAAAAAATCCCGATGACTATAAGGATAAAATTCTTGGAATTGCGTTTTAGGGAAATAACAAATTGCCAGTATTCTTTGGCAAGCCTATATTCAGACGGGTTTGCTTTAGGGTATATTTTTTTATCCCTAAACTTACCAGTCGTCCGAATGATAATATTTGTCAAAAATGGATTCATATGGGTCCCTTGGTGTTTTTTCGCATCAAGTAGTGCTTGCGCTACTTGAATGCGAAACTAGACTAAATGTTTTAAACTAGGGACGTCCTCTTAATACCTATACACAATCGCATTGATGTTCATCCCTGCACCCACGCTGGCAAACATGACCACATCGCCTCGCTCTACTTTATGGTCAGGCATTTTTCCCTTGACCACCAGGTCCATTACCGTGGGTACTGTGGCAACACTGCTGTTTCCTAATTTATGGATAATCATAGGCATGATGTGTTGTGGCATTTCCAATCCGTAGAGTTTGTAGAAACGCGTTACAATAGCCTCGTCCATTTTTTCATTGGCCTGATGGATAAAGATCTTTTTCAGGTCTTTGATATCCACACCAGATTGCTCCAGCGCCTCTTTCATTCCTTCGGGAACTTTTGATAGCGCAAAATTATAGATGCGGCGACCGTACATTTTAATGTACTGCGTCTTGTCCTTTACCTTAACATTGTAGGATTTCTCGTTGAAGATGAAGTAGGCCTCCTCCTCGGTATAGGTAGCTGTCGCCTGACCTATAATCCCACGATCATCAGTACTGGGTTCTACTATAACCGCACCAGCGCCGTCAGAATAGATCATGCTGTCGCGATCGTGTGGATCAACGACTCTGGAAAGTGCTTCTGCACCTATCACTAAAACTTTTTTAGCAAGTCCTGATTTGATAAAGGAGTCTGCTTGTGTAAGCCCTAGGATCCACCCAGGACAGCCGAATAGCACATCGTAACCGACGCATTTTGGGTTTTTGATCCCTAGCTTTTGTTTTACCCGTGTCGCTAGACTAGGCACCATATCGCTACTGCCACCGTCTGCTTTGACATCCCCATAATTATGGGCGACAATAATAAAATCAATGGTTTCTGGATCTGTCCCAGCATCTTCAATCGCCTTAAGACCCGCATAGGTTGCTATATCACTGGTAAGTAATTCATTACCCATATAACGGCGTTCTTCAATACCAGTAATGGCTACGAATTTTTGAATGATCGTAGCATTGTCGCTCCCAAAGGAACTTCCATCGTTGTTGAGGAACTCGTGATTTAAAAACTCATCATTCGTTCGCACCACGTCGGGAATATGACTTCCTACTCCAGTAATCTTAGCTCTCATAAGTTGGTATAATCGGTAAAAAAAGAGATAAATACTTGATTTTCCTAGTTCTTAGCTATTTTTTCTATGCATGCATAGTAAATTTATGATTCCACAACCCCTCTTCATCGCTCCTTGTTATAAGTATTCTTCCATAGGGGCACAAGTACACATCAAATTGCGGTCTCCATATGCGTCATCTGCCCGACGTACGCTAGGCCAGAATTTATTGTCTGCTACCCAGTCCAGCGGGTAAGCCGCCTGCTCTCTCGTGTATGGGAAATCCCATTCATTTGAGGTCAACATCATCATGGTATGCGGCGCATTTTTCAACACGTTGTTCGGTTCATCTTTATCTGCTTGCTTGATTTCCTGTCTGATGGAGATCATCGCCTCGCAAAAGCGGTCAATTTCGGCCTTGCTCTCAGATTCCGTAGGTTCAATCATCATGGTTCCTGCTACTGGAAAAGATACCGTAGGAGCGTGGAAGCCATAATCCATCAAGCGTTTTGCAATATCAACCACTTCAATACCATGGTCCTTGAAGGGACGACAATCAATGATCATCTCGTGCGCTGCACGTCCCTGCTCGCCAGAATACAAGCATTCATAACTGCCTTTTAAACGCTCTTTGATATAATTGGCGTTAACGATCGCATATTCCGTTGATCTTTTCAACCCATCAGCACCTAACATACAGATGTAGCCGTAGGAAATCAAACAGGCCAATGCGCTTCCAAAAGGGGCTGCACTTATGGGAGTAATGGCCTGGTCACCGCCCGTTGGAATGATGGGGTTGGTAGGTAAGAAAGGCACCAGTTGTTGCGCCACACAAATAGGGCCCACGCCAGGTCCACCACCACCGTGTGGGATGGCAAATGTTTTATGTAGGTTCAAGTGACAGACATCTGCACCGATGTTTCCTGGATTAGTCAAGCCTACCTGCGCATTCATGTTAGCACCGTCCATATAGACCTGGCCACCATTTTTATGGATCAAGGCTGTAATCTCCTTGATGGCGCTTTCATACACACCGTGAGTGGAGGGATAGGTCACCATCAACGCACTTAGATTGTCTTTGTGCTTTTCCGCTTTTTCCCGCAAGTCATCCACATCAATATTTCCATTTTCAAGAGCTTTAGTGACTACAACATCCATCCCTGCCATCACGGCACTCGCTGGATTTGTCCCATGAGCACTGGAGGGGATCAAACAAATTTTCCTGTGGTCATCGCCACGGGATAGGTGGTAGGCGCGTATGGCCATCAATCCTGCAAACTCCCCCTGGGCACCAGAGTTGGGCTGTAAAGACGTGCCTGCAAAACCAGTCGCTTCGTTCAATTGAAGTTCTAGTTTCTTGAGCATTTGCTGGTAACCGGCAGCTTGATCCAATGGTACAAAGGGGTGGATATTCCCCCATTGTGGATCTGAGAGGGGTAACATCTCTGCAGCGGCATTAAGCTTCATGGTACAGGAGCCCAATGCGATCATGGAATGGTTCAAGGCAAGGTCCTTTCGTTCCAGTCGCTTTATGTAGCGCATTAATTCTGTCTCGCTGTGGTAGGAATTAAACACGTCATAGGTTAGGAAATCCGTCTGGCGACCAGCCCCTACGTGGGTTTGTTCCAATATTTCGGTTATGGCAGTAGCTTCTTTGTTGACCGCTTTCGCGAAAGCGGAAACGATATCGTTCAAATCTGCAAGAGAAGTAGTTTCATTAATGGAAACCTGCACCGTATCTGCATCTGGGTAGTAGAAGTTCAATTCTTTCTCCAGTGCCGCTTCACGCACGGCAAGGGTAGGCGTCTTAAAACTAAGCGTGTCAAAGTAATGCTCGTTGGTCTGATAGATTCCTAATTTCTCCACTGCGTCTGCCAGTGTTGCCGCATGCTGGTGCACTTTTGTAGCAATATACTTCAACCCACGTGGGCCGTGGTACACGGCGTACATACCCGCCATAACGGCTAGTAATACTTGTGCGGTACATATGTTTGACGTGGCTTTATCACGTTTGATGTGTTGCTCGCGTGTCTGCAGGGCCATGCGCAAAGCGCGCTTGCCGTCCATATCTTTAGTCACGCCTATGATACGGCCAGGAATTTGTCTTTTAAATTCTTCCCGCGTCGCAAAAAAGGCGGCGTGTGGTCCACCATAGCCTAGCGGTATTCCAAAACGTTGCGTAGTACCCACTACAACATCTGCGCCCCAGTGTCCGGGTGCTTCCAGCACTACCAGTGATAGAATATCTGCTGCTACGGCGATGCGAATTCCTTTGTCTTGGCACGCTTTCGCGAAAGCGGTATATTCCTCCACCTTACCACTTGCTCCTGGATATTGCAATAGGATTCCGTAAAAAGAATCGTTCTTGTCCATTTCTTGCGGATTTCCTTCTACCAGCTCGATTCCTAATGGAATGGCACGGGTTTTAAGAAGTTCCTTTGTCTGTGGCAACACGTCCTCGTCGACAAAAAATTTGACGTGGTTATTTTTCTTTTGATCCCGGTCACGTACAGATAGCAATAGTGTCATCGCCTCAGCCGCTGCGGTAGATTCATCCAGTAGGGAGGCATTAGCCAGCTCCATACCGGTTAAATCTGTAATCATGGTCTGGTAGTTCAATAGGGCTTCCAAACGTCCTTGGGCAATTTCTGCCTGGTAAGGGGTGTAGGCCGTGTACCAGCCTGGATTTTCAAGAATATTGCGCTGTATCACGGCAGGAATAATTGCGGCATTGTAACCCAATCCAATAAATGTGCGGTATTGCTTGTTCTTGTTTCCCAAAACATTGATGTGCGATAGGAATTCATATTCACTCATCGCCCCATCCAGCTGCAACTCCTTTTTCAACCGGATTCCTGCAGGAATGGTCTCCTGGATCAACTGGTCAATGCTTTCTACACCTATGGTTTCCAGCATTTCTGGTAGGTCTGCGCGGCGTGGTCCTATATGTCTTAATGCAAAACGATCTGTATTCATAGTACTTATGTGGTCTATTTTAAGAAAAATGGCAAGCAAAAAATCGCCTTAAGCAATAGGTTACTTACGCTTGGCAAAAATAGTCGATTAACAATAGGAAACTAACAGATTATGTGCCGGATAGGCTACGATTTTTCAACGGAAAAAGACAAGTTGTTAACGATGCAGGCTACATTTGTTCCATGACCTGGAAGAAAAGGCTATTTGAGTTTTATATACACAGCAGTCTGCATGTGAGTTTGTGCTTTGTTGCTTTTTATACGGTAGTCTCTTTGTACGCAGGTTTCTCGCCTTCATGGCTGGAAATTATCGCGGTAGGAACGGCAACACTGGTGGGCTATAATATTGCAAAATACATTCACCTGCTCTATGAAGGGTTCCCGTTTCATGTGCCTATTAAAATTCTTACGATTTGCTGTACTATCATCGCCTTGTTTGCAGTTATTGAATTGGGGCCGTATGCGGTTCTCCTTTTTGGGTTTTGTGCGGTTTTGACTAGTTTGTATGCGCTTCCTGAAATATTGGGACGCAGTTTTAGGCAGATTCCCATCCTTAAATTGATCACTATTGGTTTGTCGTGGTCTGTGATGGCGGTTGTATTACCGCATTTAGTTTATGAACCTCATTACTTTAAATCTGAAAGTCTATTTCATTTTAGAAATACAGGCTTGTCTCCACTCATGTTGTGGGAACTTATAGAATACACGCTTTTTGTTATTGCGCTGTGTATTCCTTTTGAAATAAGGGATTTGAAATATGATTCACCTAAGCTGCGCACTTTGCCGCAACTTATAGGAACTCGCAATTCAAAATATGTAGGATTTGCAGTGTTGTTGCTTTGTGCGGCTATAGAATTCACTCAGTTTGAAGAAAGTGCAGCGCAGTCTGTCATTACACTGATCGTTATTTTGATAACAGCGGCAGCCATCTGGTGGGCAGATCGATTTACATCAGATTATTACGCCAGTTTTTTTGTGGAGGCCATACCCGTCGTTTGGCTCGTGGCATATGTGCTGGTAATGGCCTAACGGCCTAGTTCGTCTTTTAATCGCTGCTTGATGGATGCCTTTTGCTCATCAGTGAGTTGCACCCATTTGAGTCCTTGGATCTTTTTGGAAAATTTATCATTCTTTTTGTCAAAGTCGCGACAACCTGGACAATGGGACGTGTGCAGTTTCAAACGGAACTTCTCCTTTGGGTTCAGGTCACAGTATTGGTGGCGTGTACTAAGCACGTGCGCATCACTACATTTGATAAAAACTCTAGCTATCATTTCTCATTTTCATTGAACCATTTTTCTTTCAGGCATTCCATTAACTGCACCCTGGCGCGGTGAAGGATAACCCATAAATTGGACGGCGTGATATCATGTTCCTTACAGATGGTTTCTGTTTCAAGGTTATCGATTGATTTTTGTACAAATATGGTGGCATATCTTTCTGGCAGTGCAGCAATACAGGCGTTAAGCGCTTCTCCTAGCTCGCGTTGTTCAATCTCGTCCTCTATGGTGGGATTGCGCAGGTCACTCACTCGTTCTTCCAGCCAGTCACCCTCTTGATCGCTGGTTTCCAGATAGCTTACACGCACTTCTGCCTTGCCTTTCTTACTGTTTTGCTTGCGGTATTGATCGATGATCTTGCGTTTTAAAATAGAGATCAACCAGGTTCTTTCTGTACTGTTTCCTTGAAACCTGTGGGCACTTTTAAGGCCTGCCAGGAATGTTTCAGATATAAGATCCTGCGCCAGGATAGGATCATTGATCCTAGTGATGGTATAATTGAACAGGTAATCACCGTAGCGATCTACCCATTTTTCCGGAACCAATTTTACTTCAGGCATTCTTTTTTATTCTGAATTGCCAATTCTCGATATGCTGCGCAAATCTTGATTGCCAATTACCAATTGTTTGTTTACAATTCCGCACTTGATGCGCGGAATTTGTTTATCGCTAACGCAATGCTAGTTAGCTGTTTCTATTCATTGTTCCGCTGGAAAACGGAAGTGCAGTGTCCTAAACATTTAAAGACAAACTATTTGTCGACTACGATCGAGCAAATAGTTTACTTATACTTAAAAATCTCCAATCGTTCCTCTTCTAGGCTACCAGTCCTGCTCTTTTGAGCAGTGCATCTATTTTAGGTTCGCTTCCGCGAAAGCGAGTATACAACAACATGGGATTTTCCGTACCCCCTTTTGACAATACATGATCCCTAAAGCTAGTGGCGATTTCTCTATTAAAAATACCTTTTTCCCGGAACAGTTCAAACGCATCTGCATCCAGTACCTCTGCCCATTTGTAGGAATAGTAACCAGCACTATATCCTCCTTGAAAGATGTGTGCAAATGCTGTACTCATGCAACTGCCCTCCACATCTGGATATAGATCTGTCTGGTCAAAGGTACGGCGTTCGTGCTTCTTGACATTTTGGATACCACTAGGGTCGATGCCATGCCACTGCATATCGAGCATTCCAAAGGATAATTGCCGCAAAGTTTGTAGTCCCTCGTGAAAGTTGGATGCTTTTTTAATTTTTTCAATGTACGCTGCTGGAATGACCTCGTCCGTTTTATAATGACGGGCAAACAATTCCAATGCTTCCTTTTCATAACACCAATTTTCCAGAATCTGGCTGGGCAATTCCACAAAATCCCAAAACACACTTGTTCCCGACAAACTGCGGTAAGTAGTATTTGCCAGCATGCCATGCAAGGCATGACCAAATTCATGAAACAGTGTCGTGACCTCATTAAAAGTCAATAACGATGGTTTAGTGGCGGTAGGTTTGGTAAAATTACACACGATGGAAATATGAGGACGGCTATTTTTACCGTTTTCCCTATACTGGTCTTTAAATGAGGTCATCCAGGCGCCATTTCTTTTCCCATTGCGTGGGAAAAAGTCTGCATAAAAGATAGAGTTGAGCGTGTCATCCTCGTTTTTGACCTCATAGGTCATCACATCCTTATGGTAAGTGTCGATCGCATGGTTGCGATGAAAGGTCAACCCGTAGAGTCGCTGTGCCACTTCAAAAGCGCCATCAATGACGTTTTCCAGCTTAAAATAGGGTTTGAGTAGCTCATCATCCAACTCAAAATATTCCTTCTTCATTTTTTCAGAAAAATAGGCACCGTCCCATTTTTGCAATTGGTCAATCGACTGCTGGTTATTTTTCTCTAGATATTCCTGTGCGTATTTTTGCAGTTCATTAAATTCTTTCTCTGCTGCTGGTTTTGCCTTATGTAGTAGGTCTTCAGAGAACTCCATCACTTTGTCTGGCGTCATCGCCATGCGTTCTTCCAGTACAAAATGGGCGTGGGTTGCATAACCCAATAGGTTTGCCCGCTCGTGACGCAACTGGGCTATTTTCAATACATTTTCCTGATTGCTGTGTTTCCCTTCATATGCTCGAGCGCCAAAGGCATGGGACAACTGCTCCCGCAACTCGCGATTATCTGCATACGTCATGAAAGGAATGTAACTGGGGTAGTCCAGGGTGAATACATAACCATCCTTGTCCTGACTTTTTGCTTCTTCGGCAGCGGCTTCCAGTGCTGTTTCTGGCAGGCCAGAAAGCTCTTTCACCTCTTTAATGTGTAGGGAAAATTCCTGTGTGGCTGCTAGAACATTCTCGCCGAAGCTTAAAGTAAGCCTCGATAGTTGCGCATCAATTTCCCGCAAGCGCTCTTTTTTATCTTCCGCAAGGTTGGCACCGTTGCGGGCAAATCGTTTGTATTGTTTTTCCACCAGTGTACGCTGTTCTGGATCCAGGGATAATTCTTCCCGCTGCTCATAAACGGCTTTTACCCTTGCAAAAAGGGCAGCATTGAGCGTCACATCGTTCCCAAACTTCGACAGCTGTGGACTCACCTCACGGGCGATGCGCTGGATCTCGTCATTGGTTTCAGCACTGTTCAGGTTGAAAAATATCGAGCTGATGCGTCCTAGTGTATCGCCGCTTCGGTCGAGGGCTTCAATGGTATTTGTGAATGTGGCCGGTTGGTCATTGCCGGTGATCTGGTCAATTTCTGATTGTGCTAGGGAAATCGCTTTCGCGAAAGCGGGCTCAAAATGAGACTCTTTTATATCAGAAAATGGTGCTGTTTCAAAAGGCGTCTGGAATTTCTGTACTAATGGATTGTTCTCTTTACTCATAGACCGTAAAAATACGTGCCAGAAATCTAGGGATGTATAGGGATTTGTTAAATGCGGTTGATCTAGATTTGAAAATGACCGTAGGCGAAAAAGAGGATTGCCAGAACCACGTGGATCCAACCCAGGTAATTGATATCCTTCTTAGTAAACTGACGGTTGATAATGACCGCCATTAAAAAATGAATGCCACCAGCAACAAGGAAATGCCATTTGACAAAATGCCGTAAACTGAATTCATACCCCAACCACCCAATGGTCATACCCAGGATTAAAAGTGATGAAATTAAAAAAGGTCTACTCATTGGAACGCATCTGCGCAGCGGCGTCAGTTACTTTTTGTTTGAGGGTTTCCTTGTAGGCAATGATGCGCTCCCGCACATCTTCCTGCGTTGCGCCTATGATCTGTGCGGCTAGGATTCCTGCATTTTTTGCACCATTCAAGGCGACCGTCGCTACAGGAACACCACCCGGCATTTGTAAAATAGACAGAATGCTGTCCCAACCATCGATAGAATTACTGGATTTTACGGGAACACCTATGACGGGTAGCGGTGATAGACTGGCCACCATGCCTGGCAGGTGCGCTGCGCCGCCGGCCCCAGCAATGATGACGGCAATCCCCTTCTTATGGGCATTCTTCCCAAAATCGAACATCTTCTCTGGCGTACGGTGGGCACTTACCACATCTACTTCAACAGGAATCTTCAATTCCTTGAGTACATCAATAGCATCCTGCATGACGGGCAAGTCACTTGTGGAGCCCATGATAATCGCTACTTTGTTATTCATAGGGGTAAATTTATACAAATGGTCGATGATAATTATAAATTCTACTCTAAAACTGCAACATAATTCCCTTCGTATATATAGTTAACAAAGCTGCAACAGTAAATATTAATGTTGTGGATTAACTTTAAAAAAAACAAAATCATGATTAAGAATGTTTTATTAGGACTGGTTGCCATTACAGCCATCTCCTGTAAGTCTAATGCACAAGAAACGCCTGCCGACGGTGAACCCATGGCATCCACTGACCAAGCATACGAAGTTTCAAAGACGGATGCTGAGTGGAAAGCGATATTAACTGCCGAGGAATACAATATTTTACGTGAAGCAGGAACAGAACGTCCGTTCTCCAGCCCGCTAAATGATGAGAAGCGTCCAGGAACTCTTATCTGTGCCGCCTGTTATGCACCGGTTTATGAAAACGAGCACAAATTTATGTCTGGTACGGGATGGCCTAGCTACGATCGTGCCATTGACGGACAGATCGTTCTAGATAGTGACATGAAAATAGGTTACAAGAGAGATGAGGCAAAATGTGCTACTTGTGGGAGTCATTTAGGTCACATTTTCAACGATGGTCCGGAAGAAACGACCGGTAAAAGACATTGCATCAACGGTATAGCTTTAGATTTTGTTCCAGAAGGACAAGCGCTTCCTGAATTGAGAAAATAAAAGGCCTTGTGATAAGTTGCGTTTTAGGTCTAATGATCTGGGCGTTACCCTAAGGGGTCGGGCTTTACACTGCAATCTTTTTTGAATCGAGCGCAATAAATGCGCTCGATTCAAAAAAGGATTTACGTTACAATCCCTAACGCAAACCTGGTATCAAACAGAAATTACTTTTTTGAAAGAAAGTAATTTCAATGAAAATCTCCCGACTTACGAATTGGGAGTTTTTTGTTTCTTGCAGACAAAACCAGTTAAGACCACCTGCGAAAGGTGTTTGAATTGAGAAACAGAATTCAATGAAGTCTCACCCACTAAATTAAAAGCCATGACAGAACAAGAATATAAAGACAAGCTTACTCCAGAGCAATACCGAGTGCTAAGAGAAAAAGGAACCGAGCGTCCTCACACTGGGGAATACAACACGCATTATGAAAATGGAGTGTACAGTTGCGCCGCCTGTGGGAATGCGCTCTATAAATCTGAAAATAAGTTTGAAAGCGGCTGCGGCTGGCCGTCCTTTGATGATGAAATAGAAGGAGCCATTGAACGCAAACGCGACACGACCCACGGTATGATGCGTACAGAAATCATGTGCGCCAATTGTGGCAGTCATCTAGGTCACGTATTCAATGATGGACCCACCAATACAGGAATAAGGCATTGTGTGAATAGTTTGAGTTTGGATTTTGAGAAGAGGTAGTTTGTTTGAGTATTAAGTATTAGGTACAAAGTAGTAAGACTTTTCTAGTACTAGTTCCAGTTTCTGTCGCAGTTACAGATTCTAACGATTCCTGTTTCGAGCGGCAGTCGAGAAAAGGAATTTGCATGAAATTGGAACAAGAACCATATCTCGACTGTCGCTCGATACTGGTTTACTGGAATGTAGTTTTTAAACTCAAATCTAAATCTAATAGGATTGAAGGCAAGATTTGAAATTGTGGTTTCCAGTCCCAGTTACAGATTCCAATGATTCCTGTTTCGAGCGACAGTCGAGAAAGGGAATTTGCAAGAAATTGAGATTAGAACAAGAACCATATCTCGACTGTAGCTGGATATTATTTAAAGGAATGGTGTTAATTGAAGTCTTCAGCTGAAGGAGCTGGCGGCGGTGGAGGAGGAGGTGGAATCTTAAAAGCATTTGCATTGAACATTATGTTGAATGTATTGTTGGATTTGAATTGATCCAAATTACTTTTACTAGCTTCTGATATTTTAATCCCATATTCTTCGAAAAACTTTTCCTTGGCATATTCAAAATACCCATCTACTAAATCTGTAAAAACTTGTTCCAAGAAATTGTTGGAGGTTTTGTTTGATTGATAAACGATGAAATAATGAGACTTAATATCATTAAGCTCTTCAAAAAATGCTTTGCTTTTAGTTAAAATTTCAGTTTCATCTGTTTTACCATTATCCAATAAAATTGCTTCGCCAAATGTTTCTAGGTACAAAATTTTATAGTGAGCGATCGGTGGATATGTATTACAATATTCTAATGCGACGCTTTGAATTTCAACATCTTTAATCTGATAATTGAAATGAAACCTTTCAAAACAATCCTGCTGTGTATAATCGTCAATCACATCAAAAACGCCCTCTGTTGTAGTGGTTACAGGAAAATTAAAAGTAGGAACACTATCTTGATTCTTTAATAAATAGGATTTGTAATCTAAGTCAGGAGTAGAAGAATCTTGTTCATCTTTACATGAAATAAAAGGAATAAAAACCAACAAATAGAAAAGTAAAGATTTAATCATTTTAAAGTAGCATCAATCATTATGCCTTTTGAAATTTGTTTTCAATTTCAATAATTATCAAGTTAACTACAACCATATCTCGACTGTCGCTCGATACTGGTTTACAAGCTAGCCCTATAGAAAAAAAAGTTTTTAATTTATTAAAAACTTAAACACTGCAACTGGAAACTGCAACTGGAAACTGCAACTGGAAACTGCAACTGGAAACTGCAACTGGAAACTGCAACTGGAAACTGCAACTGGAAACTGCAACTGGAAACTGCAACTGGAAACTGCAACTGGAAACTGCGACTGGAAACTGCGACTGGAAACTGCAACGCAAAAGTTCCTAAGAATTCCACTCTGGTAAATCTTCCATCCAGACTTTAAGGCCGTTCTTTTTCTGAATAACACGCATGTGATTTGCCTCTTCTGGCGTTACTAGGGAAATAACGGTTCCGGGATTTTCGGCACGACCGGTTCTACCTATTCTATGGATGTAATCTTTGGGCGATCTGGGCAACTCGTAGTTGATTACAAAGGGTAGAAACTCAATATCGATACCTCTTGAAAGCAAGTCGGTTGTCACCAGGCAACGCACTTCAGAGTCGGCATTTTTGAATTGGTTGAGGTGTTCTTGTCGGGTTCCTTGTGCCTTCTTACCGTGGATGGCTTTAGAGGTGATTCCATTGGTGTTTAATTTGTCATTGACATGTTCCACTTGATAGGTGGAAGAACAGAAAATCAACACTTGTTGCATGTTGTGTTCTTCAATCAAGTGCCTTAAAAGAACTCCTTTTTTCTCATCGATAACCCGGTAGCCTATTTGTTTAATGAGTGAAAGATCTTCATCAGGCACAGGAACGTTGATGACTACTGGATCTAAGGTCAAATGTTGGATGATCTCAGAAACCCTAGGCGATAGGGTGGCAGAAAACAGCAGCGTTTGAATTTTACTAGGCAATCGCGCAAAGACCTGACCCATTTCTGCACGGAAGCCCATCGACAACATTTTATCTGCTTCATCCAGCACGAGAATCTTTGTATTGGCAATTTTCACCGCATTTTTCTCGATCAGTTCCAGCAAACGTCCGGGAGTGGCAACGAGAACATCTACAGTATTCATTTTCATCATTTGCGGGTTGATGCTCACACCACCATAAACCGCCATGGTAATCAATGGGTTTTTAAGTGCCTTTGAAAATAAAATGATCGCCTCACTTACCTGTACCGCAAGTTCCCGAGTCGGAACCATGACGAGCGCCTGAATCTCCCGATTTTCAGAAGGTTTGTTTTTTAATCGGTCGAGTAGTGGTAGCACATAGGCTAATGTCTTTCCAGAACCTGTTTTTGCAATTCCCATCACGTCTTTTCCTGCTAGAATAGGCGGTATCGCCTGTTCTTGAATGGGAGTAGGTTTAGGGAATTGATTCTTTTCCAGTTGGCTTACAAGTGCGCTAGAAAGTTGGAGTTCTTTAAAAGTCATAGGTTCAGATAAAACGGCAAAGGTAGCGAGTTAACTTACCAAAGCTTTAGGAAGCTTTGATAGATCCTTTGTACCTAAACCAGCAGATCGTAAATTTAGCTTTTTGAACATTAAATGAAACTTCCCGCCAGTTATTATCAGCATGACGACGTGGTTTTCCTTGCGAGGGATCTCATAGGCAAGAAAATTGTTTCTATGGTAGGTGACCAACTCACCAGCGGTATCATTACAGAAACAGAGGCCTATCGTGGCGTTGATGATAAAGCATGCCATGCGCACCTAGGCCGTTTTACAGAGCGAACCAGAGTGATGTATGAACCAGGAGGTGTTGCCTACGTCTATCTTTGTTATGGCATACACAACCTGTTCAACATCATAACCAATACCAACGAGCAGGCCGATGCCATCCTCATACGCGCCGTAGAACCTATTGACGGAATCGAAGTGATGCTGGAACGTCGAGGCAAAGAGAAGCTCGATAAGAGCTTGACTGCTGGACCAGGAAATTTTAGTAAGGCTTTTGGTCTGGACCGCTCTCATTATGGGGCAGACTTGACGGGAGATCAAGTATGGATAGAAATGGAGGAGGAGTACCGCTTTCGCGAAAGCGACATTGCCACCAGCAAACGGGTAGGCATCGATTATGCAGGGGAAGACAAGGACCTGCCTTGGCGGTTTTATCTAAATAAGTCACGATTTGTGAGCAAACGATAAAGAGTATGTGATTTGCTGGAATAGTTGCTTCCGGCAAAGCGAGCTCCACTAAGGCTATCTGTATTCTGGATTCTCAAAAGCCCACTTATTCCCTTTATCCCACTGTTCTCTGGAATTTCCATAGGCGTTATACCCATTACTTGTTTTGAGCATATAGGCAAGATGCATCAGGTTATAGGTCATAAAAGTGGTGTTGCGTTTTGTAAAATCATTGTCCAGGCCTACTTTTCCATCATCGCCATAACTGGGGCCGGGACCTGCTTCTCCTATCCAGCCAGCATCTGCCTGCGGTGGGATGGAATAGCCCACATGTTGCATGGAATAGAGGATTCCCATTGCACAATGCTTGATGCCGTCCTCATTTCCTGTGATGATGGTGCCGCCCACTTTACCATAAAAGGCGTACTGGCCTTTCTCATTGGTCCAGCTGCTCAACGAGTACAGGCGCTCAATCAATAATTGCGCTTGCGAGGATTTCTCACCCAACCAGATGGGCGTTCCTATAATCAGGATATCCGCATCCATGACTTTTTTTGAGATGGAAACCCAATCATCGGTATCCCAGCCGTGCAAGGTCATGTCTGGTTGGACACCACTTGCCACATCGTGATCGATAAACCGCAGATGCTCCACGGCAACGCCTTCCTTTTTCATGATGTTGGAACTCACGTCCATCAACAATCGGGTGTGGCTTTGATCTGGGGATTTTTTCAACGTACAGTTGATATATAATGCTTTGAGTTGGGAAAAGTCTGGTGTGTTCATGCGTTTCGGTTTTTCGTTACCTATAAATGTCGGAATTTTTATAGAATTTCAGAGGTAGATTCTGTCAACTTTAGTATTTGCGTGTCAGGTTGTCATTTGTATAGGTTTGGTACTTGATTTGACCATTGAGATGGAAATGGTTTCCGCTTTCTTTTTTTTCGCTTTCGCGAAAGCGAACTAAAAGAAGTTTATGCCGCACTCGATGCGGTACGAAAGCAAACTAAAAACAAACACTTAAACACTATTACATATGTCACAACAAGGAAAAATCAATGTAGCCGTTGAGAACATCTTCCCGCTCATTAAAAAATTCTTATACAGCGACCACGAGATCTTCTTGCGGGAGTTAATTTCCAATGCCACAGACGCGACTCTTAAATTGAAGCACCTGGCGAGAATAGGTGAGGCTGGTGTAGAGCTGGGCGACCAACAGATTGAGGTTAAGATCAATAAGGACAATAAAACGCTCCATATTATTGATCAAGGTCTGGGGATGACGGAAGATGAGGTGCAGAAGTATATTAACGACATCGCTTTTTCTGGAGCTGAGGAATTTCTTGAAAAATATAAGGACACTGCGAAAGACAGTGGGATCATAGGACACTTTGGACTTGGATTCTACTCCGCTTTTATGGTAGCTGAAAAAGTAGAGATCCTGACAAAATCTTACAAAGATGAACCAGCAGTTCACTGGACCTGTGATGGTTCTCCTAATTATACGATTGAGCCCGGAGAAAAAGAAAGCTTTGGTACAGAGATCATTCTTCATATTGCAGAAGACGAGAAGGAGTTCTTGAAAGAAAGTAGAATACGTGAACTGTTGACTAAGTACAACAAGTTCATGCCAGTGCCTATCAAATTTGGTATGAAAACCGAAACCTTAGAAAAGCCAGAAGGCGCTAAAAAAGAGGACAAGGCACCTACTAAAGAAGTAGACAACATCATCAATAACCCTAATCCAGCCTGGACCAAACAACCCACAGAGCTAGAGGATCAGGACTATAAGAGCTTCTACAGAGAGCTGTATCCCATGCAATTTGAGGATCCCTTGTTCCACATACATTTGAATGTAGATTATCCATTCAACCTTACCGGGATCTTGTATTTTCCTAAGATGACCCAAGACCTGAACGTACAAAAGGACCGCATCCAGTTGTACCAGAATCAGGTGTATGTTACCGATAATGTAGAAGGGATCGTACCAGAATTCTTGACCATGCTGCGCGGTGTGATCGACAGTCCAGACATTCCATTGAATGTTTCCCGTTCGTATTTACAAGCTGATGGAGCTGTGAAGAAAATTTCCAGTTACATTACCCGTAAGGTAGCAGATAAGTTGAAGTCTTTATTTACGGAAGACCGTGCTGCTTTTGAAGAGAAGTGGAACGATATCAAGATCGTCATTGAGTACGGAATGTTGAGCGAGGACAAATTCTTTGAGAAGTCTGATGCATTTGCATTGTACCCTACAGTGGACGGTTCCTATTACACTTGGGAGGAATTGATGGAAAAAATCAAACCTACTCAAACAGACAAGGACGGTAAAACTGTTGTTCTTTATGCTTCTAATAAAGAAGCGCAGCACAGTTATCTCGCTGCCGCAAAAGCAAAAGGATATGAGGTGCTATTATTAGATTCTCCAATTATCTCGCACTTGATGCAAAAGCTAGAGCAATCTAAAGAGAACATCACGTTTGCTCGAGTAGATGCTGATAGCGTTGATAACTTGATCAAGAAGGAAGAAGAGCAAATCTCTAAGTTGTCTGATGAAGAGAAAGAAGCTTTGCAGAAAAGCATCACTGATACGATTGCAGATACCAGCTACAGCGTACAAGTTGAAGCGATGAGTAGCGATAGCGCACCCTTCATGATCACCCAACCAGAATTTATGCGTCGTATGAAAGAGATGCAAGCTACAGGTGGTGGCGGTATGATGGGCTTTGGTAATATGCCAGACATGTACAACCTAGTCGTAAATGCGAATCATGAATTGATTCAGGAGATTATCGCAACGAAGACCGATAAGAAAAAAGAGCGTCTTATCAAGCAATCCGTTGATCTTGCTAAGCTTTCTCAAGGATTATTGAAAGGAGAAGCATTAACAGAATTTGTGAATAGAAGCTATGAATTGATTAAGTAGATCAGTTCAACATATTTGATTTAAGAAGGCCCTCAATTTTTTGAGGGCTTTTTTGTGGGTAGATAGGAGCAAAGGATTCTTATTTTAATAAAAGTAATAACTAGTTGCTTCGAGGATTAAATATTTTAAACGCGACAAGCTCAATTACATTTTTCAATTACTAACTTTTTAGTTACAGCATAAATTTTCTCTAACGATTCTTTGTGTTTTATGCTTCCTGCTGGATCTATTCCATACATGAAAGAATGGAAACCATTTGGAACCATTATTATTTTATCTTTTTCTGGAAATCTCCACGGATCAAAGATCGCTTTATGGAAGGCATTTGCTTTATCAACTAGAAATAACCGAGTACCCCATTTTTTTCTTTTTGCTTTCTTTAAATTTTTGGCTCTCCAGACATAGCGTTTAAAAGCTTTTTTCGAGATTAAAGTATCGGTCAAAACGGCATATTCATAATTTTTATTTGGAATATCTGAAACTAAATCACCTTCTATTCTATTAGTCTCACATTTGATCTGAATAGTCTCACTTATCATCAACGAATCCATATTGATTTCAAATTGAATAAGTAAATGATTTGCTTTGTAAAATGTAAACCACGCCATGTTCAAGTTATTATTGGCCTCATGGAACATAGCGGAATATGAATTATTCTCAGAGTTGGTTAGATAATATTTAAACCTGTTCTTTTCAACAAGAACCCCTTGTCCGTCCACACCAATAGAATCCTTAAAAAAAGATTCTTTGTATTTAACAAGATGGTCAAATGTAAATGTGTTTTGAGCAATACAAATTGTGGTAGAAAAGAATACAACATAAAAACAAGTGTAATAAGAGAATAAAGAGTGTTGCTTCATGACTTTCTTTTATTAGATAGGATACATATCACAAGTCAATTTTGATTAAACATTCTTATTATCATTGTATCATTTTAATTTCATTGGCTGAAAGATAAACTTTGATCCGCATTTTTGAGATCAAGTCTCCCCTTTTGTTTTTGTTTAGGAAACCATTGTTGAATCCAGCAATAGTTGAGAAGAACAAATTATAACGCTCCGCTTATGATCACTCAGCCAGAATTCATGCGCCGTATGAAAGAAATGCAAGCTACAGGCGGTGGTGGCGGTATGATGGGCTTTGGTAATATGCCAGACATGTACAACCTGGTCGTAAATGCAAACCATGAGTTGGTCCAAGAGATATTTACTACCAAGACCGAAAAGAAGAAAGAACGATTGATCAAACCATCTGTGGACCTTGCGAAGCTTTCTCAAGGATTATTGAAAGGCGAAGCTTTGACACAATTTGTCAATAGAAGCTATGAATTGATCAAATAGAGAAATCTTGATCTAGTAAAAAAAAGCCAAGCTTAAGATTTAGGGAATCTTATAAGCTTGGCTTTTACTATTTTAAAGACGTATTTAAATATAAGTAGGTCACTCAAATGATCCAAATAAATAGCACATCCCCCCTTTTTTTAGTGATTTTAAACGATTGGTCGATCGATTAATTGAAATTAGCCACCTGATTGATTCGTTGTTATTTCTTGGTGATACGTGCGTTGAATTTATGATCTAGAGCTTTTGGTTGCACTAAAACTCGAGGTCTACACTTTCATAAGCACCAGCGTCAGGAAGGTTTGATCGCAGCATCCCTAGAATGTCTGCAGTCGAGGCCGTTGCTGGATTTGCTAAGGCATTAGCGCCGCTTTCATTATCGATTCTTAACAGGTGTTGATCTGGATTTTCAAAAAGGGGATTTTCATTGAGGACAATATTGCTATATAAAGTGGGATTCCCAAAATCATAACGGGCCTCATCCGTAAAATCATTGAACCTATCATTAAACCGAATCAGGGAATGTTCAAACTTAAAGTTGAATACCTGACTCTCCACGGCTTGTAGACTCAACTCCAGATCGCGATCTCCATAGATGATGCAGTTGGTAAACAGGGCTTTTGTCAATGGTTCGCTTAAGTTGGTATTGGGGATGGTATTGGACAGTACTAGTACAGGATCTTGTCTGAAGCCCTGATCCCAGTAATTTGTAATCGTACAATTATTGAAGTGGTAGGAACCACCTAATCTTGCTAACAGCGCAGATTGACCCGCATTATTGATTACTAAGTTTTCTGCATTAATATCTGCCGTAGTCGCTAGTAATCCAATGTTAGAGGAATTGAAAATCTTAGTGTTATTGATTTTTAAGGTGGCACCGTCAGAATCCGGATTTTGATGGTCCATGATAATTCCAATACTGGCGTTCTTAATCGTCGCATAGGAGATCTTGTGGTTCTTACTACCGTCAGTCAGCCAGATACCAAACCATTGACCGGCGACATCGTCAAATCCAGGCTCTAAACGGTCCCCTTCAAACACTACTTCATTTTCTTGAGCTTCTGTACTGGAGAGTTCACCGTTGACTTGAAGTGAGGACTCATTTGCAGCAATGATACCGCTTTGAGAATGAAAGAATACCCGGGCTCCTGGATCTATAGTAAGTGTCTTATTGGATGGAATCCCAGCAAAACCATAGATCACATAAGGTTTTTCATTCGTAAAATTCAATTCATCATCATCCAGAAAGAAACCGGAAATACGTATTTCATTATTTCCTTCATCTACTCCTAGCAATAGAGTTTCTGCAAGGCCTTGCGCATCTCTTTCTGGAAACAAGAAAATGGCATCTTTTATAAGGGTTACCAATTGTACCTTTTGGAGGTTGGCGCCGCTGTCAAACTCAATCACATCTTCATAAACAAATTCAGTCCCATTGGAAAAGTCTGCAATATTTACGGTAGTTTCTACAAAAACGTAAAGGGAATCCCGGGCGAGCAATTCTACGTTTTCAAACACCTGACCGGGAACTCCGTCCACGGCAAGTCGGTACTTGGAGTTACTGCCTTGACTTAAGGCTACTCTAGGGATGACAATATCCTGGTTGCTTTTATTGTATACTTTGAATGTGCGCGTGCTGCTTCCTATAGTGCTAAAAACGGTGTCCAGAAAAACAGTGTCTTGGGAAAATCCCAGATCTCCTTTACTATCGCTAAACTCAAAATCATTGCGACAGGAAGAGCCCCCCACAATCAATAAGGCAACTAGGGCAGTAAATAGCAGTCTTTTCATGAAGAGATTTCAAATAGGTCTCGCAGTTCTTGAGAAATGCGTACGGGCTTACCAGACTTATCCACGGCGCACCAGTCGGAAGTTGTTCTCGCAAGTAACTTCATGGTTTCCTTATTATAGATTTCAATAAAACGCTCGTACCTCACGTTTGTTGCCCTGCCTACTTGAGTTTTGATGAGAATGACATCTCCTAACATAGCAGAACTCTTATATTCAATACAATGTTTGATCATTACCCAATCATAGGTGTTCAGTAATTCTTGAGATGCTTCAGTAGTCCAGTGCTGCATCGCAATGTCATTTGCCCATTGAACGTAGACCACGTTATTCACATGATCCAAAGTGTCAATCTCGTCAACAGTGACGGTTCTGGTAATTTCAAATACAGGCAATTTTGTATCCATTACTTTTTTATCTCAATCTCAAACATTTTATCCCAACGCTTGCCCGTAACAAATAGCCGATTTGTCTCCTGATCGTAAGCCACTCCATTAAGAACGTTGTCGTCTTTACTCCAGTTGGGAATCTGATCCTTCAATTTTTCTAAATCAATCATGGCTTCAAGTGCTCCATTTTTAGGATTTACAACCATAATAATATTTAGCTCCCAGATATTAGCGTAGATTTTTCCGTTGACCCATTCTAATTCATTAATTTTTGTAATGAACTCTGACTTTTTATTCAAACCTTTTCTTTTCAATACTTGATAAACTTTTTCAGTGGATGCAATCTGTATGTATTCCAATTCTTCAAAAGTTTCTGGATCCAACTTCCAGATTTTATCAGTCCCGTCGCTTTTGTACAGAAACTCTCCATCGTTGCACAAACCCCAACCCTGCTTGCTACGGCCATATTTGAACTGCCCGGTCTGGTTCAAATCCAGGTCATAGATGTAACCAAAACGTCCTTTCCAGGTCAACTGATAGACCTTGTTATTCATAACGGTCAAACCTTCTGCAAAAACAGTGTCCGGTAATTCTTTCTCCTGCAAAACTTCTCCTGTTTCAACCTGGGTAATGCGTATGTTCGATTCCCCATACTGTCCAGCACTTTCATAAAGCCTTCCATTGTGAAATTCTAGACCTTGAGTATAGGCATTAGAATGAGGATAGGTGTTTACAATGCTGTATCCATAAATTTTTGGAGCTTCTGGATTTTTTCGATTAATGGAAGTAGAGGAGCGTGCAATCCTGCCGTTTTGGTACACCGTAGCGGTAAAAGTTAGTTCGCCATAAGGTTGGTTGTTTAGCTTTCGCGAAAGCGTGTTTCCATCAACTCCATCAATTTTACTTGCATTTTGAGTCCATACCACGCTATCTACACCTAGGGATGCTGCATCCAACAAAGAAATTTGCACGGTATCGTCCTCCTTCCAGTCTTTTTTTTCATTGGTAACTTCTAGCGAGTAATTGGCACGGAAGCGATCTAATTCAGATTTACAACTTGATAATGAGAGTACTACAACTAGTATAAAAATGGAGTTTTTCCAATTCATGAGTGTCTTTTCTAGAGTTGAAATATAGTAAGAAAAAAGCGTCGCCAAAACCTTTGGAGGAGGGAAACTAGACCGTATATTTGCACCGGGCAAGTCCTACACAACCAGCTCCTGCTGAACTCCTCCAGGGCGGGAACGCAGCAAAGGTAAGCGGTCGTAGCGGTGTGATGTAGGTAGCTTGCCTTTTTTTATGCCTTATAGTGAAATTTAAACACTTGATAATTAAAGGTTTATGAAAAAGGTAGTATTAGTCACTGGCGGTTCGTCCGGAATAGGGAAGTCGATTGCCCAGTATCTGGACAACGCAGGTTACATCGTTTATGGTACCAGCAGGAATCCAGAGCGCTACCCAGATAGTTCCATACCGCTTATCGCCATGAATGTGCAGGATCAAGACTCTATTGATCAATGTCTTTCCCTTCTTATTTCTAAAGAGTCCAGAATTGACGTTCTCATCAATAATGCAGGTGTCGGGATCACAGGCCCGATGGAAGAAACTCCTATGAGCGCCGTACAAAATGCCATGGACACTAATTTTTATGGTCCCTTACGGGTCATAAATGCGGTATTGCCTGCCATGAGAAAACAACGCAACGGCCGCATTATCAACATTACGAGTATCGCAGGTTACATGGGTTTGCCTTATAGAGGCATCTATAGCGCCAGTAAAGGAGCATTAGAAATCGCTACGGAAGCCTATCGCATGGAATGTGCGCATTTAAACATTCATTTTAGCAACGTGGCGCCTGGTGATTTTGCCACTAATATTGCCGCTGGAAGATATCACGCACCCGTAGTAAAGGGCAGCGACTATGAAGCTGGATATTCCCACACCCTTAAGTTAATTGATGATCATGTGGATGAAGGCAGTGACCCGATCGAGGTTGCCCGCAAGATCAAGGCGATCATTGAGGAGCAGAATCCTGGGATTCATTATAAGGTGGGAAGTTTTACACAGAAATTTTCTATTGTCTTGAAAAAAATACTGCCTGAAAAGATGTATGAAAGAATGTTAAAGAACCATTATGGGCTTTAAGCTTAGGGTGGTATATTAGAGGAAAATCCCAGATAATTGATTAAAACTTTACTTCTTTTTTTACTTTTTTACTTTTTTTCCTGTGCCGCAAGCGGGCAAGAGGTATCACTTTTTTATGATGGTTCAGACTCATTATCGCTTAAGGAAGTGGAATCAGAAACATTTGAGTCCATAGAAAGTGGGTACACTAATGGAATGAACCAGGGTACTTATTGGTTGAAACTTCTACCAGGAACTCATTCACAGATATTTGAGCTTCGTAATAATCGGTTAAAAAATATTCATGCTTTTTTGCAGGGCGAGGAGCTGGACATCTATAGAGGTAATCAATTCCCCAGCATTCCAATATCTACCGTTGCCACAACCTACGTCAAATTGAAGGTTGATAAGGAGGCCTATTTCCCTTTTAGAATTTCAAACGAACAAGTTTTTTATAAAGCAGCGGTAGAGGAATCTGTTTATGTAGGTATTTTTTATGGATTTTCCTTAATGGTGATTTTACTGAATATCTTTCTTTACTACAATTTTAGAGATCTTAGTTTTTTGCTATATAGTATTTTCCTGTTTTTTATAATAGCGGTTTTTGCTTACAGGGATGGCTTTGCAGATATCGTAGGGATTCCCCAAAACTTCAAGGAATTCACAGAGCCTATAATTCATGCAGTAGGGGGACTTGCTGGTGCGGCGTTTGCTGCTGAATTCATGAACTTAAGGAGGCATTATCCCTTGCTTTGCTACAGCTATTACTTTTTGATACTGCCTTTTACCATATTAGTGGTGATGTACCATATTACTGGAAACTATTTATATTTTCTAGGGGTAGATATACTTTGTCTCTACATTTTTTCCAGCTCTTGGTTTTGCGCTTTATTATTATATAAAAACCATAAGAATGCTATTATTTTTCGGGTATCCTATCTATTAATGCTTTGTGCTGCCACGATGTTTTATTTGTTTCCTGCATTTAATATTGAATGGTTGGAGATGGAACAACGTTATCTTAAATGGACCGGTTATATAGAGATGGTGGTTATTACATCTGCAGTGATCTATCGGATGAAGAAGTTAAGGGAAAAGAATAAAAAGATGCGCAATGAGGTAAAGGATTACCTCACTGAGATCAATTATTTGTCTGAAGAATTAGAACTAATGCAACAAGGAGAAAAAAGTGTTTTAGCTAAATATGATCTGACCACAAGAGAATCGGAAATTCTGGATAGGATTGCTCAAGGTGAGTCGAACAAACAAATTGCAGACGAACTTTTTATAAGCATCAATACGGTCAAATTCCATGTCAAGAAAATCTACGAAAAACTGGAAGTATCTAATCGCAAGGAAGTCTCCCGACTTTTACAGGACGTGGTATAGATTTTTACTTTAAAACACTAATAAGTACACGTCAACCTATTTTTAATACAGTTAAACGGTGAATAGCGTTGGAATCTACCCCTTTACTACCCCTTTATTTTAGATGTTTTCTAGTTGACAGATGTACATTTGTTTAACAATATAAATCTTAGGGGGATTATATTAGAGTGATTATGTTGAAGGTGGGAATGCAAGACAACTAACGTAGGGTAAAATTGTCAAGCTTCCCACTTTTTATTTGGTACAAATGGAGCCGCCATTTGTTTTCCCATATTTTCTGGAAAATCTTCATCACCAGGAAATCCTAATTCTAGATTGGGATCGTGATAAGGTACGTGTGCGGTTCCAAATAGATAATCCCAAACACTAAGCGACAACCCATAATTCATTCCATATTTGTGTTGCTTTGGTAATTTCTTAGCATGATGCCACAAATGCATTTTTGGATTATTCAGTATATATTTAAAAGGTCCGTAATCCCAACTCAGGTTGGCATGGTTCAAATGTCCTATAAAAACGCCCAGCATATGTACTACAAAAAACTGCTCGATCCCAAAGCCTATCATCGCCAGCGGGATATACTGTAAGCTCTTGTACACTATAGTTTCCATAAAATGAAAACGGAAGTGGGCCGCAAAGCCCATTTCCTTCACACTGTGGTGTACTTTGTGAAATTCCCACAACCAGGGAACTCGATGCAATAATCGATGCACGTTCCACTGGATAAAATCTGCAATTACAAACATGATCAATAGCTGGAGCCATACTTGGAGTGTATCGACCTTGATCGCAACTATATTCTCCAACCCCAACGACGCCAGTGCATCATTAAACAATTGAACCCCTACATTAGAGATGGCATTATATCCCACTAGAGAGAACAGAAAAAAGTTGAAAAACAAATAGAATAGATCCAGCCAGAAGTCGCGTCTCAATATCTTTTGATCCTTTCTCCAGGGCAACCAGATTTCAAGAAAAAACACAAGGGCAGACAGTCCTATGAGCCAGTAGAAATAATTATTCCATCCGGGCTGCGTGATTTCCTTCCACAGATAATTTCCATAGTCGGTAAAGGATTGTATAAACAAATCAAAATAAATGTCCATGCTGTTGTAAGTCGGTTAAAATTACGCTGGTTTACGATATCCTGTGAAGTTAAGTGATAGGAAGTACGAATACCTTGACTATTTTTGATTATAGTCCAAATTAATTTGATGAGAAAAATTTTGATAGTAGGTAGTCTACTTTTAGTAGCTATCAGTTGTAAGAATACAGCCCAAGATGGGCAAGCAGCCACTGAACCCATAGCCAGCAACTTTGACTGGAATGCAGCAAACGTCTATTTTCTTTTGACAGATCGCTTTTACAATGGCGATACCAGTAATGACACCCTTGTCAAGAGAGATCAAGAAACATCAGAACTGCGTAATTTTCAAGGAGGAGATTTTGCAGGAATCCAGCAAAAAATTGAGCAAGGCTATTTTACAGATCTAGGGATCAACGCCATATGGTTGACGCCTATTTTTGAACAGGTACAAGGCGGTGTCGATGAAGGCAGTGGCTTCACCTATGCCTATCACGGCTATTGGGCAAAGGACTGGACAGCAGTGGAACCAGCTTATGGCAGCATGGAAGAGTTTAAGGATTTGGTACAAACAGCCCACTCTAAGAATATCCGAATCTTGCTGGATATCGTTATCAATCATACAGGTCCAGTTACTGATCTGGACCCGCAATGGCCGGAGGAATGGGTGAGAACTGGCCCTACCTGCACCTATCAAGATCAAGAAACGGCTGTTAGTTGTACACTCACCAATAATCTACCGGACATACGTACCGATAGTAAAGAAGAAGTAGCGCTTCCCGATTTATTGGTTGAAAAATGGAAAAAAGAAGGCAGACTGGAAGAAGAAAAACAAGAGCTGGACGCCTTTTTTGAAAGAACCCAATTGCCCAGAACTCCAGCAAACTATTTGATCAAATGGGTGACGGATTATGCAAGGGAAACAGGTGTGGACGGTTTTAGGGTTGATACAGTAAAGCATGTGGAGGAATCGGTATGGGAGACCTTTATTGAGCAATCTCAATGGGCGTACAAGGACTGGAAGAAAAACCATCCAGATGAGGTGATACATAATGACGAATTTTTCATACTGGGAGAATTGTACGGCTACTATGCCGCAGGCGGTCGTTCGTATGCGTTCAATGAAAATAAGGTGGATTACTTTGATGTGGGATATGATGCCATGATCAACTTTGGGTTCAAGCAAGATGCAAGACGCGACTACGCACCTCTTTTTGCAGAATACGATACGATCAGGGAACGTTTGAGAAATGAAAAAACCAACAGCCCTGCAACTTTTATGAACTATATAAGTTCGCACGATGATGGCCAGCCCTTGGATCCCATGAGGGAAATCCCACTGGAGGCGGGAACAAAACTATTGTTGACGCCAGGAATGTCGCAAGTGTATTATGGAGATGAAACCGCTCGAATCCTTAAAGCCGAAGGCGCAACCGGAGATGTGAACCTAAGAACCAATATGAATTGGGGTGACATAGATAAAGAAGTACTGGCCCACTGGCAAAAGCTAGGACGCTTCCGCAGGGATCATCCCGCAGTAGGCGCTGGGAAGGTTTATCCACTGGAGTACCAGGGACAAGGATCGCTGTCGGCACGATTTTATGCTAAAGAATCAATCAAGGATGACGTCATTATAGGTGCTGGTTTACCGGACGGTGCAATGACCATTGACGTTTCCAAGGTTTTCAAAACTCAAAAGCAGTTGCGCAATACGTATACTGATGCAGTGCTTGATGTACAAAACGGGAAAGTGACGGTACAAGTGGAGAATGGCGTGGTATTGTTAGAGCCTACCATGTAGTAGCAGGATTATGATTGGTTCGCTTTCGCGAAAGCGAACAACCAGGGTTGACGCGAGCTTCATGCTCGTGCTCATTCGAGTAGAGCCATGGAACTCAGTCACGAGCGTGACGCTCGCGCTAACAGACGATTGATTATTTTAATAAAATCAAAGCGTTTTTTAGGGGCTATCATCATAGTTGGATAATTGGGAGTGGTTCGCTTTCGCGAAAGCGAACTACTTTTCATACGTTAACACAAATTGGCATTATGGGAATAAAATTGAGATTCCCTTAGCTAAAATGAGTTCAATTGCTCAATATCTTTAAAAAAAAATTAAAATGAGCACAAACAATTTGAATAACGCAGAAGCACAAAAGAAATATAAAGACTTAGTAACGAGCATCGATTTTGGCATGATGTTGACCCATTTAGATCAAACCCCACTGCATGCGATCCCCATGAGCACTAAGCGTGTAGATGATAATGGAACTACTTATTTCTTGAGTAATGCTGACAGTGAGCACAATGCAAACATCGAGAGCGATTCCAGGTGTCAACTGTTGTATGCTGAAAAGCACAGCATGGAATTTTTAAGCGTCTATGGAAAAGCAGTCATTTCTAGAGACAAGGCTTTGATTCATAATTTATATTCTGCTGGAGATGATAACTGGTTCGATGGTAAGGATGATCCTAACATTACAGCGATTACGTTCCATCCAGAAGAAGGACATTTTTGGGATTCTAAATCCAATGCACTCGTAAGTCTCTTTAAAATGGGATATGGCGCTATTACAGGAGAAAAAATGGATATAGGTGAATCTGGAAGTTTAAAAGACATATAATATGAACATTTTTGAAGCATTAAGAGAAGACCATGAGATCCAGCGCACCTTGTGTGACAAATTAGTCAACACATCTGGCGACAATGATTTGCGCAAGAATATGTTCCATAAATTGAAGCACGAACTGGAAATCCATGCAGATGCAGAGGAAAGACATTTTTACGTGCCATTGATTGAATCTGATCTAACACAAGAAAAAGCCAGACACAGCATTGCAGAACATCATGAAATGGATGAGCTAGTTGAAAAACTAGAAGATACAGACATGAGCAGTCCTGCGTGGTTGGTCTATATGAAACAACTCGCAGAGAAGGTAGAACACCACCTGGACGAGGAAGAACATGAAGTTTTTCAAATGGCTGGTAAGGCACTGACTGAAAAAGAAAAAAAGTCACTTGCTACAGATTATCAGAAAGCGATCAAAGAAAATCGTTAGTTGTAGGTAATTCAAAAAAATGAAAAACCATTTGAGTTGGATTATAATTACCATGACTCTTTTAAGTTGTGAGAGAAATATTGAATTGGATGAAATCATTAATTCAAATTCACCCTTTATTTTTACTCAACGAATTAAAAAAGTTAATTCAGGACAATTTGAATTTATTAGTGATACCCTTAATATCAACTCTGAGAAATGGAATGAATTAAGCAACTTTCTGAAAAAAAATCATGATAATTGGAAATCAACACCAGCGTCTTATATACCGGACTTTTATATTGAACAGGACGAGTTTAGATTATTAGTTTGGAAAGAGGGAAAAACGGTAGTAATTAGTTTCAGAGGCGAAAATGGAAAATCGGAACAATTGATAAAGGGAATTGAAAAAGGCGAACTCGATTTTTTGAATGAATAAAGGCACTATGCGCAAAATCGGATGAAATGATTACTCAGTTTTAGGATTAACCTAAGGTAGTTGCAAGTTTAACACGTCTGAGTTTCCTATGGAAAAACCTTGCGCTTAAACCCCCTACTATTCTTAAGACCAACTGTAGTCTAAGAAACAAAATAAAGCCGATCTGTAAAGACCGGCTTTCTGTTTTTGGCACCATTTCTAGACTAGCTGAACGCCAACCCACCATTGATGTCAATGTTGTTACCTGTGATAAAAGAAGATTCGTCAGAGGCGAGGTAAGCGACTAAATCTGCTACCTCCATAGCTTGTCCTTCACGGCGTAAAGGAGTACCAGCAGCAACTTTCTCGCGTACTTCATCCTTTGTAAATGTATCGTGGAAAGTGGTCGCAATCATACCTGGGCACAAAGCGTTGACACGTATTCCCTGTGGACCAAACTCCTTGGCCAGTCCACGAGTATAAGTCATTACGGCTCCCTTTGAAGTTGCGTACATGGCGGCACCGGGTCCACCTCCATCACGTCCTGCCTGGGAAGCAAAGTTTACGATGCTACTACCCTCTGGCATGTGTGGTTTCACTGCTTTAGTTACCAGGAAGACAGACTTAAGGTTCACATCCATCAATAGGTCATAAAATTGTTCGTCCATTTCTTCAATGGTTTTTCTAGCAAAAAGTCCACCAGCAACATTTACCAATACATGGATTTTATCACCAAAAGCTTTAGTGGCAGCTTCAACCATAGATTTGATTTCCTGCTTCTTTGTTACATCTGCACCCACGGCAATTGCCTGGCCACCTGCCGCTTCAATCTCCTTTACTACAGATTCTCCGCTTTCTTTACTGTCGTAATAGTTGACTACCACTTTAGCGCCCTCACTCGCGAGTTTCAAGCAAACCGCGCGACCTATGTCTCTAGATCCACCAGTTACTAAAGCTACTTTTCCTTCTAATTTTTTCATTATTCGTGTTTTAGATTGATTGTTCATGTTCGTTTTTTGGATAGCAATATTTGTAGAGCTCTGAAAAGTGTTGTTTCATTTTCAGTTTTGCTTGCTCTGTATCCTGTTCCTTAATTGTTTTAAAAATGGCTTCATGCTGTGGGATGCTTTCTAGCGCTTGTTTTGCACCGCACACATGGTGAGCGTCAAAATTTGTGATGATTTCTGGTGTAATCAATAACATAAAAGTTCTAAGCGTTGTATTGCCGGAAGCTTTTGCAATTGCTAGATGGAATAGAAGATCTTCCTGTACGGCGTTTTCTTTATTGACCACTCTTGATTTGTGGTCATTCATTGCCTGTTCGATTTTCTTGAGATCTTCTTCCGTTCTATTTAGAGCCGCTAATCGCACCGTTTTTAACTCCAATAATATTCTGGTCTCTACCAGCGATCTAAAATCTGGAGCTTCCAGATCCATTATATCGTCGATCATCCCGTTCATTGCGGTAACCCCTATGTTTGCTACAAAGGTTCCACTTTGGGGGATGCTGTTTACCAGGCCGTAAAATTCCATTTTCTGTATCGCTTCCCTAACTATATTCCTAGGCACTTGAAATTTGTCTGCCAGAACACGTTCAGAAGGCAATTTGTCTCCAGGCTCCAGCCGCTTGTCATTGATGACTTGTCTAATGTCATCAATGATGAGTTGCTGGACGCTCTGTTTCTCGTTGATTATAAATTTATCTGCTTTCAATAGGTTTTTTTTATTTCATAAAATCTTCACGGATCGGAGAGAACACGTCGATCAACATTCCTGATTCCGTACATAATGCACCATGCATCACATTTGTAGGTATATAAAAACTGTCTCCAGTCCTTAATACTTTAGTCTCATCACCTATGGTCATTTCAAAAGCACCGCTTTCCACATAGGTTACTTGAGAATGGGGGTGCTGGTGCATGGGCCCGATACCGCCTTTTTCAAAATGCACTTTTACGAGCATGATTTTATCATCATATCCCATGATCTTGCGTTTCACGCCTTCACCTACTACTTCCCATTCCTGGTCTGCATCTATTAGGAATTCCTTACTGGTTCCGAATGTTTTCATTTACTTCTTGTTGATTTGACCATACCAATAAGGTCCAGTCCATTTATAAATTGATTTATTGATTTCTAAACGGTGCTTTTTATCTGTGGCATGGTCTTTTAAAGTGATGATAAGCATTTGTTTTGTACCGTTCTTAGCATCCAATTGCACGGCAAGATAGGTGTCCGTATCTAAAATTAGGTGTACTTTTTCAATGCTTCCATACGCACCGGTGCTTGATTCAGAAACTGGATCATAACTGCCGTGCGCCTCTATGGCCGCTACAAAAGTTGCATTGGAGGTATTCTTTTTTCTTTGGATAAACACGGGTTGGTGCTTTAGGTTGTGATCCGGATCATTGGCCCCCAGATTTGCTAGAATTAGTTCGTCTCCTGGAGAGGTAGCCATTGTAGCCGTGTAAAACAGCTGGTAGTCTAACCAGTTGAACACCGTCTGGTCTCCCTCGACAACAGCCGTGGCTTCTTTCCATAAATGCTGATATCCATTGTCGCTGCCCAGAGGTGCGAGTACATTTTCTTGGATTAGTTGTTGATTTACTTGCAGGATCTGCCCCTGATAATACAATGGCAAATCGTATTGATGCTGCTCGAGGGAGGTCACTTTGAGCAGGTCTAGGATGATATCGTGATCAATACCAGGGACTTGAATCAATGCCAGGGTTCGATTCATTTGAGTGCCGGGATAGGCATTTTGTTCTGATGCTTGTAGAAGTTTCGCTTTCGCGAAAGCGAAATCATAAAATTCCAACTGCGAGTGATGGGCCTCGCCGGTTTCATAGTCACCTTTAAAATGGGATTGCTCATCTTGAACCAAGGTATTATGAGCAATAGATTGTTTTGCCCAGGTCGTATTCTCCTTGAGATAGCCCCCACCATTTTTCTGTTCGATATTCACAAATCGTGCAAGTCCATAATCGGGAATAACCTCGTTACCGTCCTGATACATAGAGTAGGAGAGTTTATCGTAATGGCCGTGACTCAAGCCTTGTCCCGTGAACTTGTACAATACTTCCAGGTCTTGTCGATCGCTACGCAAGACCCCTAGGCCGCCCTCGTTACCCATGGAGCCATCACTGAGAAACATGGATCCCTTTACAAAAGGTGTTGCCTTGCCACTGCTAATTGCTGCAGCAACTGCAAGACCGGTTTGATCCAGCTGTACTTCTTGCTGCTTTTGGGCAATATCGAGCAAACTAGATTGTTGGGCACCGTAGTAATAGGCAATATTCACGGCACTTACCAGTTCCCTAGAGTAATAGGACATCCCTTTTTGAGCATCATTGATAGGAAAAAAGTCTCCGTCAGAATCGCTCAATTGCAAGAGTGCATTCACTGACTTTAAGAGGACACTGTCCTTGTATTTGAAAATTTCCAATTCAGGTCGCTTATTTTCCAGTGCCTGTGCAAAAACCAAAAATGGATACATCGCATAACGCTGGTAATAGGGGCCTTCTGTATAATACCCATCTGGGGAAAAAGGTTCTTCTAGGTTTGCCAGAAACCCGGCTTTCTGACCATCTACCCTCAAAAAGCCTCCGTCATTATCCTTCTTACCTATGGTGGTGCTGTCAATTTCCATCCCATATAATGCGCGGTGGACAAGCGCTTCATTATCCATAGCAAGACCTATCATTCCAACGGCCACGTTGCCCCAGGTACTGTGGTTGTGAATACGGTTAAAGAATTGAGGACTTTCCAAGGAAAGAAAATCTGCTGCTGGAACGAATAACTCGTTTTCTAAAATAGCTACTTCTACTGGCGTCAGGTAGGAATGAACAGCATCATAGGCCTGACTCATATACACCAGCCAATTAGCATCATTCAAACTTTGCCAAAAGATCTTTCCACGTGCATAGGATCTGGTTTGTGGATGTAGTGGGAGGTCTTTGTAGATTGTTGCATATTCCATCAACATGTCGCGCACGTACTTTGCGTATTTGTCTTGTTGGGTGATCTGGTATAAAACGCCTGCTTTCTGGGCGTTCAAATAATTGCTTTTATGTTGTGTGTGAGTACATCCACCTGCCATATCCTTTGGGATAGGAACGGCGATGGGGCTTTGTATGACCTCGTCCACTTGTCGCTGGACGTCAGCTACCGTTTGATCCCACAACGGGTATTTGCCCAAACTATGACGCAGTTCTTTGACCTTGTCCTGAGTAATCATCAAGGACGGGTATTTTTTTGCGTTTTTAGATATTTGAGCCACTGAGATAGGGCTACAGAATACTCCTAATAAAAGGACAGCGCAATAGGTTACTACTGTTTTCAAATTCTCATTTTTTATTTAAGCCCATGGAAACTCCATTTTTACCTTTAGTTCTTAATGGCGAGCCTGCCGGCAATTGGTAATCGATTCCAAACTGTGGATCTAGACTCAAATTGTTATTCACGGTATAAGGTTGATCGCCAGTGATTTCAACACCATCGGTTTTGTAAAAGTTGTTATTCGTAATTTCTACAATAGGATCTCCTACCACTAGGTGTGTTCGAATGGGTTTGCTATTCACAAAAATGTTCGAATCCACATCCTGGACTTGTACACCGTGAAGGCTGATGCTGCTATTGGTTTTATTGCGCTTGCCATAACCTACGTGATCGAGAATGTTATGGTGCATCTCTAGGAATGGCCCAAAGGTACTTTCATCCGTGCCGCCTCGATATAAGGTCGCAACACTTCCCTCCACATCTTTAAAAATATTGTTCCTGAGTATCAGGTATTCTGCATTATAAATTCCGTCATCATCTGTTTCCTTATCCATTGCTAGAACATGACCGGTCACCTTTTCGAATCTTGAATTAGTGATACTAACCGTATCTGCAAAAGTGTTTTTAGCGACACGCAACACATCAAAGCTATGGTTGATGTCTAAATCCACAAACTCACACGCGTTTATGAACAACTTGTAATTGTTGTTCATGGAATATTTGCTGGTAGCGATCACGGAATTTCCAGAATTGTCAGAAGTTTCTACACCGCTGATTATCAGGTTCTCCAATTGCAAGGAACCCCCATTGTTGATTTCAAATAGTGCCGTTTGCGAGTATACGATTACCGGTTTTTCAATAGAGTTGGATCTAAAGGTAAGCGCGTGGTTGATTGGAATTTTTTTGCTCAACACGTAAGGACCTTTATCAGTTAGCTCTATAATATCACCAGTGTTACTGGCAACTGCAGCATCATACAGGCTATTCAGGTTACTAGCCACCTGATGGGTTTCTCCTACTTGAAAAGTACCTTCTTTAGAGTACTTGGGATACCAGGCGACACCGGTTTGGGCCTTAGTCGGTACGTTGTAGTTAAAGTCAATATTGAGATCGTCTGTAGTAGGAATCATCCAGCCGCGGGAATTCTCTTGAAATTCCAGCTGTTTCTTTTCTAGGCCAGAGTTTACAATGGAATTGACATTGGGACTGATGATGTTATTCTTAAAGCTGATTCCAGAAATATCATCGTATACCGTGAATAAGGAATCTGTTTGTTCATTGTAAAAGATATTGGATTCCATTCGACTGTCTTTAGGTGGAGCATTTCGTTCTTCATCACTACCGGCACCCAGCTGTATGTGATCACTGTTGATCAATACGTTGTTTGTAATTGCAGCGTTGACGACTTGTCCATACCTGTTGATGGGAGCATTGTATATGCCATTCATCACTACTAAGGCTCCTCTGAATCTATATCCTTTTAGACCACTCAAATAATTGTGGTTCACCGTTTGATTTCCATTGATTACCCTTATACCACCCGTACTGGGACGGCCTTTGCCTAAAAAGACATTTCCTTGTACTAGAGTGCCATTTCCATGACGCATGGTTAAGGTTCCCTGGCATTCGTCAAATATATTGTTGAGGTATTGGTTGGATCCTGATTTGTTGGAAATGATCTCCAGCTCTCCCGCACAATGGTCAAAATAGTTTTCAGAAACGATAGACTTGCTATCCGTTAAACTGTAATGACTGGTTCCTATGCGAATCGTCTCGCCACCGTTAGATCCCAAGGTTTGACGTTTGCCAAAATAATTATGATCAATTTGATGATGATTGTTTTGACTTTCTTCACTGTTCAACCGCACTACTAGAGTGACGCCTTTATTTTTTTTATTGGCAAAATGAGAATGATCCACGCGATTGTTTTTCCCATATATAACGACCCAATTATCAGGTTCTTGACGTTCTGGGTTACTAAAGTTATCAATCACGCACTCTGTAAGCCTCGAGTTATAAGCAAGATTCCCGTCATTTTCTCTAAAACTGATGACTTCACCAGTAGCGGTATATCCATTTTTAAAAACGAGCCCACGCACTAAGAGGTGTTCTCCAGCCAGTCTCAAGTTGGACTGCCCAGAAAGGATGACTTTTCCAGGAGTTTGGGCAACCAACTTTATAGGTTGATCTTTTGTTCCCACCGCCTTAAAAAGCAATTCGGCATTATTCCACACTCCATTTGCGAGTACGATAGAATCTCCAGGTTGAAGGAGAGGTACCGCATTTTCAAAATCCTCTACCGTATGTACAAGTGGAGGAAAAGAGTTGCTTGTTCTACATGATATGAAGATCAACGATAGGATCGTGAAGCTGTAAAATAAGTAGGCCTTGTTCATAAAAATAGAGTTTCCTAAACTGGTTAACCAGACTGGTTGACCAAATATATAACATATTTACATAAGCTTAGGTCCCTAAATTTCTGAATCTTATAATTAGAGGGGTTCTGATTTTAACTACTGCAGCTCAACTGGGAGGCTCCTGGTTTGTTTCTAGCCCAGTCAGGACGTTTTGCATACCAGTGGTCCATATTAGGCTGTTCTACATACGGGTTTCTCAAAAGTTGGCAGAGTTCTTCTACTACTGAATAATCTCCAGCTTCGGCTTTATCGATAGCGAGTTGCGCCATATAGTTGCGCAATACGTATCTAGGATTCGTGCGTTGCATGAGTGGTAATCTCGCTTTCGCGAAAGCGGATTCCTTCTCAAGCCTATCCACATAAAGGGAAAGCCATTCATGCCACTCTTGTTGAACTGTTGCTGTCATGAGTTCCAAATTGTAGTACGTACCATGCAGTTGAGAAAAGGCAGCTGCAGGATCAAATTCATGATTCACACCCATGAGCTCGCGGAAAAATAAGGTCATGTCTGTCTCATGCTTAGGTAGCAGGCTTAAAAGTTGGGCAATCAATCCAGCATCCCCATCCTCGATGGTAGAGAGGCCTAGTTTAGCTCTCATCATTTCCAGATGTTTGATGGCGTATTGCTTTTTATAAGTGTCGAGAATGGACTCCAAAGGTGCTGACGCATCAATTAAGGGAAATAAGGCATTCGCCAGCTGCCACAAGTTCCATAGTCCAATTTCTGGCTGTGCGCCGTATCTATATCGTTTATGCTGGTTATCTGTAGTATTGGGGGTCCAACCCGGGTCATAATCCTCCAACCAGCCGTAAGGACCATAATCAATGGTCAATCCTAGGATGGACATATTATCTGTATTTATGACACCGTGTACAAATCCCACCCGCTGCCAGTGGAGGATCATGTCCAATGTCCTGGTCGTAACTTCCTGGAAGAAGGCCAGGTATTTATCGATACCGGTGCTGGTGATGGCAGGGTAATGGTGGGCGATCGTAAAGTCTACCAACTGTTTCAATTCTACCTGCTCATCACGTGCCGCAAAAAGCTGAAAATTTCCAAACCGTAAAAAGGAAGGTGCCACCCGACAAACTATAGCGCCTTTTTCATAAGCGGGATTCCCATTATAGAACATATCTCGCATAACTTCCTCACCAGACAATGAAAGGGAAAGAGAGCGGGTAGTGGGTACTCCCAAGTGATGCATGGCCTCACTGCACAGGTGTTCCCTAATACTGGAGCGTAATACGGCAAATCCATCGCCGCTTCTGGAATAAGGTGTAGGGCCAGCACCTTTAAGTTGTAATTGCTGGATCCCTTGATTAGATTCTATTTGTCCCACATTGATAGCACGCCCGTCACCCAGCTGGCCTGCCCAATTACCAAACTGATGTCCTCCATAATTAAACGCAAAAGAGGTATCGTGACCGGGCGTCCATTGTCCAGTTACCAATTGCTTGAAAGCGATAGAATTTAGGTCTTCCTTACTAAAACCCAGTTCTTCTGAGAGCTCCACAGAGGTATGAACTAGCGACGCTCGTGGGAACGGTTGCGGCTTTACTAGGCTGAAAGCGGCCTTCATAACCTGTCTAGGAACATTCTCGAACAGGGAATCTGCTGGAAGTTGATTGATGGTATAAGAAGGTTTGATATGTTTAATCATTTGAGTATTGAGATGGTAATAAATAAAAAAACATTGTAATAAAATATTATCATTTGTTAAGCAATATTAAAATTTTTTATAAATTTCACCGGTTTAAAGTCAAAAATTACAGACCATGGAGTTAGTTGACTTATGGCATGATGAGTGCTAACTGAAATGTAAATAATCCCCTATGAAAACCCTAGAATCGAATCTTAATATTCAAAAGATACGTCAAATAGATAGTGCCGATCTCTATTTTATGGATAAAATTGTTATTGTAGAAATAAAGCTTCATACGATTTTAGGGAAAATACAAGTCAATAATATACTAGAGACCATCGCTAGTGAACTGCCTGATTTGAGTCAAGTCAACTACATTTCGAACAAGGTAGAAGCTTATTCTATAAAGCCAACTGAATTCACCATGATTCGAGAAAAGATCGATATTTTCAAAACCTATGCTGCGGTAGCTTATGAAAAAAATGGGATGACTAATTTAGTTTTTGAACGCATGTTCCTAAAGAAACCTATTGTGAGTTATAATACCTTACAGGAAGCTGTTGCCGCTGTTCAAGGAAGGAGTTCCTGTAGAGTGCGTCCCACATTTGTTGCTTAAATATCAGCAGCAATCTGATCCTACCTTTAAATCTTTATTGAAGCTACAGCTTTAAGGATCTTCACAATAGAATATCCCAGAGAGCTCATGGATTATGATATCCTTGCACTTCAATAGACCATCCATTTTATTCCTTCCGTTAATTTGACCTGTTTAGGTCAAAAAAGCGATTCCATTCTCATTTTATAGCAAAATTCAACTAGAGTCTTTTTTTTGACATTAATTTCATGGAAATTGCAATGATCAAAGAACTGGTTTAATTAGGCTTATGAACGATACAACCGTCCCTGCTCCCAAGGAAAAATTCAAATACCGGCATTTGCCTCAACTGTTGTGGCAAAGTGCTAAACAATGGAACGATGATGGGGTATGGCAGCTAAGCGCCAGTATCGCCTATTATGCGATCCTATCCTTGCCGGGACTCCTTATTATTATAATAAGTATTGTAGGCGTGGTATGGGGTGAAGAAATTGCGACGGGCAGGTTGACCAGCGATCTGGCCAGTTTCATAGGTAGAGATGCCGCGGGAGACATCAATAAAATGTTACAAACGGCAGACCGCGATAATGGCATCGTTGCCTCACTGATAAGTATAGGAACCCTAGTTTTTGGAGCCACGGGACTTTTTTATCAATTGCAGCTATCCCTTAATAAGATCTGGCGCCTTAAGATCAATTCTTCAACACCCTGGTGGAAAATCCTAACAGATCGCGCTAAAAGCTTTGGTTTTATTCTGGTAGTAGGATTTCTGATCCTGATCAGCTTTGTGCTGTCTACCGTGATATCCATGTTGCAGGATGTGATACAGGAAAATCTGCCAGATTATCTTCTTACCCTAGCTCAAGCCCTCAATTTCTCTCTTTCTGTGGTGATTATTTCTGTTTTGTTCGGATTGATGTTTCGGTATCTGCCAGATGCAGAAATGGACTGGAAGATCATCCGGCCCGGCGCCATTGTTACCGCCTTGCTTTTTGAGTTGGGTAAATTTTTACTGACCTTGTACTTTTCAAATTCTTCTCCTGCAAGTGCTTATGGAACGGCTGGAATTTTGGTTTTGTTGCTGCTCTGGTTTTCCTACAGTGCCTTGATCCTGTTTTATGGGGCAGAATTCGTTAAGGTGTTTGCACAACGCTATTACAATGGTATCGAGCCCAATAGCAAGGCCTTAAAATACAGGGAAGAAGTAGTAGAGATGTAACTATTGATTGCATCAGGTCCTTATTTGTGAACCTTTGTTGTCAGAGTTCGCTTTCGCGAAAGCGGAACTTCCCTCATTCTCCCTGCTTAATTGAGAGCCATAAAGGTCAATATGCCTGCCACATAACCTATGAACGCCAATAGGCTGATGTTCTTTACGTACCACATAAAGTCGATCTTCAGGATTCCCATGATGGCTACCCCAGCGGCAGATCCTATGATCAAAATACTACCACCGGTGCCTGCACAATAGGCCAGCAATTCCCAGAAGGTGTTGTCTACTGGATAAGTTTCCAGCGAGTACATTCCCATCGCTCCTGCGACTAGCGGCACGTTATCCACGATGGAGGATAGGATTCCTATAGCGGTATTAACCGCATATATATTGTTGAGGTTGGCGTCCAGGAATTGCGCCATATCCACCAAATGCCCAGCAGACTGTAAGCTGCCTACCGCGATCAAAATCCCTAGGAAAAATAGAATACTGGGCGTGTCGATACGCTGTAGAACGCCACTAATGGTCAGTGATTTTTTATGTTTGGGAGCTTTGGATTTGTGGATCAATTCCGTGAGGACCCATACGACCCCAAGACCTAAAAGGATGCCCATAAAAGGGGGTAATCCAGTGGTGCTTTTAAAAATGGGCACAAATAACAAAGCACCTATCCCCACAAAGAATACGATTCTTTTCTCATAAGAAGTCACGGGAATCGCATGGTCCTCATGTACCATGGCACTTTCAATATCCCCTTTGAATCGGAAAGTCATGATCACCAGTGGTACTAGCAAGCACACCAAACTAGGTAGAAATATCTCTGTGATGATGTTGGTGGCTGTGATCTGACCACCTATCCATAACATAATGGTGGTAACATCGCCTATAGGCGACCATGCACCACCTGCGTTAGCAGCAATGATCAATATACCAGCGAACATCCATAAGTCTTTTTTGGACTTGATCATCTTGCGCAGAAGGGCGGCCATAACAATAGCTGTGGTTAAGTTATCTAGGGCAGCCGATAAGAAAAAGGTAAGGATTCCAAGGATCCACATCAGTTTTACCCGATTTGTGGTCCTGATGCGGTCTGTGATGATGGAAAAGCCCTCATGGGCATCGATAATTTCAACAATGGTCATCGCACCCATCAGGAAGAAGAGGATCTCTGCGATCTCGCCCAGGTGTTCCTTCAACCTCTCGTCGATCCATGTGGCAGATTCTGCAGCCTCAATCTGTGGTATCAAGGAATCACTACCATAGATAAACAACACCCAGCATAAGGTTCCTGTCAAAAGAGCAATGGCTGCATTATCAATTTTTAAAGTGTGTTCAAGGGCAATGCCCGCATAACCTATAACAAAAACAATGATGATTGCGATGTACATGTTTGGTGCTTTATTTGAAGAGCCAAATATGCATATTATTTTTAAGGGTTTTCTGCCTACCAGAAGATTTAAGAAAGAATTTTAGTTCTTAGAATAAATCTAATGGACGGTGACTAAACCCTCGGCAAATCATTATCATCCTTCAACGGCAAACTGGAACTTCCCATTAAGAATTTATCCACGTGATAGGCTGCTTGCCTTCCTTCTGATATCGCCCAAACGATCAGCGATTGACCGCGTCGCATGTCGCCCGCGCTGAAGATACCGGGAACGTTAGTTTCATAGTTTTTGGTCGTGGCTTTGATGTTGGTTCTGAAATCCATCTCCAGACCGAATTGATCTGCCAGCGTTTTCTCTGATCCTACAAATCCCAAGGCTAGCAATACTAGATCGCAATCCCAGTACTTTTCTGATCCCTCCACTTCTTTCAATTCTGGTCGCTCTCCATCCTTTAAGATCCATTCCACTCCTACGGTTTTTAGACCCGTCAAATTACCGTTCTTATCGCCTATGAATTCCTTAGTAGAAACACTAAAAACCCGCTCCACACCTTCTTTGTGGGAAGATGAAGTGCGCAAGCGCATGGGCCAGTAGGGCCAAGGCTGGTTTGCTGGTCTTCCTTCTGTAGGTTTGTCTAGGATTTCAAAGTTGGTTACTGACTTTGCACCGTGTCGGTTACTGGTTCCTATACAGTCAGATCCCGTATCGCCACCACCTATGACGATGACGTTCTTGTCTTTGGCGGGAATGACGCTATCAAAACCGATTAGGTTATCCACGTATTGATTGTTCAGTTTTAAAAAGTCCATCGCCTGGGTCACGCCTTTTAGGTGGCTTCCAGGAATGGGAATACTTCTTCTAATGGTGGCACCTCCACAAAGTACGATGGAATCATAATCTGCCTTCAAGCTCTCCACGCTTATGTTATCGCCTACGTGGGCATTGGTTTTGAAGGTGATTCCTTCTTCTTCCAGCACTGCAACGCGTCTATCAATCACGTGTTTTTCCATCTTAAAATCTGGAATCCCGTAGCGTAATAATCCGCCGACTTTAGCATCGCGTTCAAAGACTGTTACCGTATGGCCGGCGCGGTTTAACTGTTGTGCCGCTGCCAGTCCTGCAGGCCCAGATCCCACGATGGCGATGGTTTTACCCGTCCTGTTTTTAGGCGGGTGTGGTGTGATCCAACCTTTCGCGAAAGCGGTCTCTGCAATATTCTTCTCAATATTTTCAATGGTCACGGGATCCTCGTTAATGCCCAGCACGCAGGCTTCCTCGCAAGGTGCGGGACACAAGCGACCCGTAAACTCTGGAAAATTGTTGGTGGAATGTAAAATCTTTGAGGCTTCCTGCCACTTTCCCTTGTAAACGGCATCGTTAAAATCAGGTATCAGGTTGCCTAACGGGCAGCCACTGTGACAAAAGGGTATCCCGCAATCCATGCAGCGCGCGCCCTGATCCTTTAATTTAGGCTCATCCAGCGCGATCTTGAATTCCTTATAATTCTTTGTGCGCTCATCTACCTTTTTATAGGTCTCGTCAATACGCTCGTGTTCTAAAAATCCTGTAATCTTTCCCATCGTTCTATCTTCTTTCTACGTTGTGATTAATTTTTCCTCCTCTAGTCTCAATAATGCCTGGCGGTATTCCTCGGGTAGGATTTTAAGGAATTTAGGTAATTCTGCTTGCCAGTTTTCTAGAAATCGCTGGGCTAGCGGGCTTTGAGTAGCGTTGTAATGCTTTTCTATCAGGTCTTTTAACTGCTTGATATCCTCCTCATCGGTCACTGGATCTATGTTCAGTCCCTGGGCATTCACCTGTTTATGGAAGGTTTGTTTTGCATTATACACATAAGCAACGCCACCGCTCATTCCAGCTCCAAAGTTGCGTCCCACCTCTCCCAGAATAACTGCCGCGCCACCCGTCATGTACTCACAACCGTGATCACCTATTCCCTCTACGACGGCCTGAGCACCAGAATTACGTACACAGAAACGCTCGCCTGCTTTACCATTGATATAAGCCTCACCCGCTGTGGCACCGTACAAGGCGACATTACCGATGATTACATTTTCCTCTGGTTTGATGGTGGCCTCGCCAGGTACTTTTACAATCAGTTTTGCTCCTGACAGGCCTTTTCCTATGTAGTCATTGGTATTTCCAGTTACGGTAAGCGTTAAGCCTTTGGTTGCAAATGCGCCAAAACTTTGTCCAGCAGATCCTTCAAAATTTACCTTTAAGGTGTTTTCTGGTAAACCCTGAGAGCCATAGATTTTGGAAATTTCGTTACTCAAAATGGCGCCGACAGATCTATTCTCATTATTGATCTTGAAATCAAGAATCGTTTTTTCCTTGCGGAACAGGGCTGGATGTGCCATGCTAATGATTTTGAAGTCCAGCGCTTTTTCCAGATGGTGTTCCTGTTTGGTAGTGTTATAAAGTTTCGTTCCCTTCTTCACAGGAATTTTATGCAGAATAGGAGAAAGGTCTAGGCCTCTTGATTTATAGAAATCGATCGCTTTGTTGCGGTTCAGTTTTTCTACCTGACCTACCATTTCATTAACAGTTCTAAAGCCCAATTGTGCCATGATCTCGCGCAATTCCTGTGCGATAAAGTACATATAGTTCACCACGTGCTCTGGTTTGCCCTCAAATTTCTTGCGCAGTTCTGGGTTTTGGGTCGCGATTCCCACTGGACAGGTATTTAAGTGACAGACCCGCATCATAATACATCCTGATGCCACTAGCGGCGCAGTAGCAAATCCAAATTCCTCTGCGCCCAGCAAGCAGGCAACGGCAACATCGCGTCCTGTTTTCATCTGGCCATCACATTCCACAACTATTCTATTGCGCAGATTGTTCATGACCAGCGTCTGCTGTGCTTCCGCGAGTCCTAGTTCCCAGGGCAAGCCGCAATGTTTGAGGGACGTCAATGGCGATGCGCCCGTACCGCCATCAAATCCAGAAATAAGAACGACGTCTGCTTTTGCTTTTGAAACTCCTGCTGCCACGGTACCAACGCCGACTTCACTAACGAGTTTTACATTAATCCTCGCCTCCCGATTAGCTGACTTTAAATCGTAGATCAGTTGGGAAAGATCCTCAATGGAATAAATATCATGGTGCGGTGGTGGCGAGATCAGTCCCACGTAAGGCGTGGAATTTCTCGTTTTGGCAATTTGCGGATTCACTTTAGGTCCAGGCAACTGCCCGCCCTCACCAGGCTTTGCGCCCTGCGCCATTTTGATCTGGATCTCATTGGCATTGGTCAGGTAATTTGAGGTCACTCCAAAACGTCCAGAAGCCACCTGCTTGATCGCAGAGTTTTTCCAATCGCCAGTGGCGTCTTTATAAAACCTTGTCTCATCCTCGCCGCCTTCACCAGAATTACTTTTCCCGCCTATGCGGTTCATGGCAATGGCTAGGTTCTCGTGCGCCTCTGCACTGATAGACCCGTAGGACATCGCACCTGTCTTAAATCGCTTCACAATATTCGTCCACGGTTCCACTTCCTCGAGCGGGATAGGATCATAGTTGGTAAATTCAAACAGCCCGCGTATGGTCATGAGCTTGCGCGACTGGTCGTTGATGATTTCAGAATATTCCTTATAGGTTGACGCTTTATTGCTGCGCACCGCTTCCTGCAGTTTTGCGACCGACAGCGGGTTGAACATATGGTGCTCACCATTACGTCTCCAGCGGTACTCGCCGCCCATTTCAAGATCAAGATTCCCATCGATGGACGGGCGTTCATAGGCTTGTTTGTAGCGTTTGTTGATCTCCTTTTCCAATTGGTGTAATCCCACACCTTGAATTCTGGTGGTAGTTTTAGGAAAATAGGCATTGACAACGTCTGTGTTAATACCAATGCACTCAAAGAGTTGTGCGCCTCGATAGGAATTTAAAGTGGAGATTCCTATTTTGTTCATCACTTTGAGAATTCCCTTCCCGACGGCTTTGTTGTAATTTTCGATGGCTTCTAGCGGGCTGATGGAAGAATCGCCCAGATCCTCTATTTGGTTTTCAATGATCTCATTGACCATGTACGGGTTCACAGCACTCGCACCATAACCGAATAGCAGCGCAAAATGATGCACTTCTCTGGGTTCTGCGGACTCCACAATGATGCTGACCTCAGACCGTTTGCCCAATCGCTGCAAGCCGCTGTTGATGTGAGAACAGGCGAGCAGTGCTGGTATGGGCGCTTTTTCCTTGCTGGTATTTCTATCAGATAGGATGATGATATTGGAACCTTTTTTCGCTTTCGCGAAAGCGAACTCAAGCATCTGCTCCAGTGCATCCTCAAGGCCGTTGTGACCACGAGCGATATCGTAAAGCATTGGGATTTCCGTTATGTTGAAGTCTGGATGTTTAAAGCTTTTTATCTTGTCCAGATCCTGTTTTGAGATCACTGGATTCTTGATTTTCAGTTTTTTGCAGTGACGGGCATCAATTTCAAAGATGTTGGTATCCCGACCCAGCGTCAGGCTTATATCTGTTATCAATTCTTCCCTGATCCCGTCCAACGGCGGATTTGTCACCTGCGCAAATAACTGTTTAAAGTAATTGTAGATCAGCTGTGAACGTTGTGATAGCACGGCAATAGGCGTGTCACTTCCCATACTGCCTATGGGTTCCTTGCTATTTTTAGCCATCGGTAAAATGATGGTATCAATATCTTCCTGCGTGTAGCCGAAGTACACTTTTCTGGTTTCCAGCGATGCTTCATTTAGAAAAATAGGGCAGTCATTGTAGGGAATGTCTTTTAAGTAGACCAGGTTCTCTTCTAACCATTTGCGATAGGGATACTTGGTGGCAATCGCCTCCTTTATTTCCTCATCGTTAACGATGCGGCCTTCCTTCATATTCACAAGAAACATTTTCCCTGGCTCTAGACGTCCATGAAATTTCAAGTTCTTCGGCTCGATCTCGATCACACCCGTTTCTGACGACATGATGACAAATCCATCCTTCGTCACCGAATATCTGGAAGGACGCAAGCCGTTACGATCCAGCATGGCTCCTATATAGGTCCCATCTGTAAATGGGATGGACGCTGGGCCATCCCAAGGTTCCATGATGCAGGAATTGAATTCGTAAAATGCGCGTTTGTAATCGGGCATGTCTGGGTTTTTCTCCCAGGCTTCTGGAACCAGCATCATCAACACTTCAGGAAGAGATCTACCAGTCATGAGCAACAATTCCACCACCATATCCATGGAAGCAGAATCGGACTTGCCTGGAAGCACAATGGGCAATATGTTTTTGATATCATCACCGAATGCCTTGCTTTCCATCAATTCCTGTCTGGAAAACATTCTGGAAACGTTGCCGCGCAAGGTATTGATCTCGCCATTGTGACACATGTATCTAAAGGGCTGTGCCAGATCCCAAGTAGGGAAGGTGTTGGTTGAAAAACGCTGGTGTACGAGTGCAAGTCTGGTCACAAACGATGGATCATTCAAGTCCTTGTAATAACCCTTGATGTCACCTGGCATCAAGAGTCCTTTATAGATGATGATTTTTGTACTCAGGCTGGGTAGATAAAACCTGGAACTTTCGGATATTTTTGAGCCGTAGATCTGGTGTTCTGCCTTTTTACGGGCAATGAATAGTTTTAGGTTGAAGTCAAATTCGGTTTGATCTGTGGATTCCTTGCCTACGAATAATTGCTGGATGGCAGGCTCTGTCTCTGCCGCTATCTGGCCTAAAAAGCTAGCATCCACGGGTACATCGCGCCATCCCAAAACGGAAAGTCCCTGAATCTTTAGTTCATTTTCAAAAGTGCTGACGCAGTACTGGCGTTGATTTTCCTTTTTAGGAAGAAAGACATTACTCACGGCGTAGGAACCAGCCTTCGGTAATTTAAAACTGACATTTTTTACAAAGAAGTCATGCGGTATATCAATTAGGATTCCCGCTCCATCGCCCGTGCGACCATCTGCACTCACGGCACCGCGATGTTCCAGTTTTTCAAGAATCTGGAGTGCCTTATGGATAATATCATTAGAGGTCTCGCCCTTCAGGCTACAAATAAATCCCGCACCACAATTATCGTGTTCGTATTCTGGATAATAAAGACCTTGTTGCTTCAACATAATGGATGATTTAAAGATGGTTTTGGGACCTGGCGAACTTCTAATATAATGTGAATCAAGTAGATTGAAAAATGGAAGCATCACTTTTACGAGATATGGAATTATGGCAGCTTATACTGCAAGTACCATAATTCTCAGGGTGCAAAATTGTTGTATTCTCAATAGAAACCTATGGATCGTATGTGTCATTTCTCTAATATTGTAGGAAATTACTTCAATAGGTCTATCGCCACACCTTACCGCGATTGTATAGATTTACAGTCTTAACAGAACTTGATATGATTGCTGCCGTTACCCTTTTTTTAATCGTCACTTTGTCCGCTTTAATTACGAAAGTGGCTACCATTGCACTGGTGCATACGGGACTGTCAAAAGATAGCGCAAAATTCCAAGCAAGATCTGCTTACACGGGTGCTGGATTAAGCACGTTGGAAACCGAAAATGTCATGAATCATCCGGTACGTCGCAAAATCATTTTTAATCTGATGCTGATAGGTAATGCTGGAATCGTGACCGTAATGTCTTCGTTGATTTTGACCTTTATTTTACCAGATACGGTGGCCTCAAAACTGTATGGACTGTTGATTATCGTGGTAGGCTTGAGCGGTTTGTGGTGGGCGGTAAATAGCGATTGGGTGGATCGAGGACTGTCCAGAGTGATTGATCGCATGTTGAGAAAATATACGCACCTGGATGTCAATGACTATGAAGCCGTGCTGCATCTTAAAGATGATTTTAAAATCATAGAGGCTACCGTAGATAGCGATGGCTGGATGTGTCATCGCACGTTACAGGAGCTTGATTTACGGGATGAGGGAATCACGATTCTAGGCGTTGATCGAGCCGATGCGGGATATTTCGGTTCGCCATCTGGATCTTTTAAACTTCTTCCTAATGATAAGGTAACCATTTACGGAAAGGTGGAAGGGATTACCAGTCTCAATAACCGTAAAAAAGATTTCTTTGCAGATCTAGAGCACCAAAAGTTTGTTGAGAAAGAAGAAAATAGGAGAGAAGAGGAAAAGGAAAAAACCTCTAACCCCTAATTCCCATTTAAGTAGTTATCAATAGGTTGAAAATGTTGATCGCAAATTGCAGGATATAATAGATGAGTGTAATCATGATTTTTTAGTTTTTAAGTTGTGATTCTATGAGTTTGTGAGTCGTGAGTCTTTGAGCTGTGAGTTTTTGAGTTCGTGAGTGTTTGGGATTCGATATTAGTGGACTTAAGTGGTTTTTTTGGATACTTTTTATTAGTTGAATTAAAAGCTATATAAAATCAAGTTAGCGATAAACCCATTGTTTCACTGAAGCTTCGCTCAATGACCAGCGGACACTTATCTGAAGGAAATTATTCTAAAACCTATTCAATTTTCATTGTAATACCGCTCATAATCAAAGTTGAAAATTTGTTATCCCTTATCCCTCATTAATTTGTGCTAGATCCCAAGGGCGTACTGTTTTTCTCTTTTTTCCGATCCCGCATACCGTCAAGCATGTGAATGGTTCTCGTACCGTAGGAAGCGTTGGATTCTGAGTGTGTTGCTTGGATTATGGTTACGCCATCTTTATTGAGCTCTTGAAATAATTCCATAATCTCGTCACTTTGTTTAGAGTTGAGGTTTCCCGTGGGCTCGTCAGCAAGGATGAGTTTAGGTTTTGCAATCAAGGCTCTAGCAACACCTACGAGCTGCTGCTGGCCTCCAGACAGCTGGCTAGGAAACAAGTCTTTTTTTCCTACCATCTGGAAACGGTCGAGCATGTCTGCGACCAGTGCCTTGCGTTCCTTAGACTTTACGCCCTTATACAACAAGGGCGTCTCGATGTTTTCATATACGGTCAACTCATCAATCAAGTGATACGCCTGAAAGACAAAACCGATGTATTCTTTGTACAGATTTGATTTTTGTTTGTCCTTCAGCACATGAACCGACTCTGATAAAAATTGATATTCGCCTTCTTGAAAACCATCGAGCATCCCGATGACGTTGAGCAGCGTGGATTTACCAGAACCCGATGGCCCCATGATGGATATAAACTCGCCCTCCTCGACCTTAAGGGTTAGATCATTCAACAAGAACACCCGTTTCCCACCTTGATTGACCCATTTATAGATATTGTTCAGTTCTAGTAGCATGGTTGTTTTGTTTATTTTATTTGCTTTCAGCCGGTAGCTGTGAGCTTTGTTTTATTAAATATTTTTTGTTTTTTATTCCGCTTTCGCGAAAGCGAACTCCCATCAAATCTCACCCATCATTCTACCTTCAAACTCTCGATAGGATTTGCAATGGCTGCTTTAATGGCCTGAAAGCTAACGGTCAACAGGGCAATCAATAAAGCGAGGAATCCCGCCAGAGCAAAGACCCACAAATGAATCTCTGTGCGGTAGGCAAAGTCCAGCAGCCACTTATGCATCAACCAGTAAGCTACCGGTGCTGCGATGACAAAGGCGATCAAGATAAGTTTCAAAAAGTCCTTTGATAGCAATTGGGTTATCCCGGCTACACTGGCACCCAGTACTTTGCGAACGCCTATTTCCTTTGTTCGCTGTTCAGCCGTGAAGGCTGCCAGACCAAATAACCCCAAACAGGCGATTAAAATGGCTAAGCCAGAAAAGATAGTGGCGGTGCTTGCCGTCGTTTGTTCAGTAGCATATAACTGTTCTACCCGGCGATCTAAAAACTGATAGTCAAATGCCGTATTAGGCAGGTTTTTCTGAAAGGAATCTTCTACCTGGGCCATAAATTGGGATAGGTTCTGGGCATTGTACCGCACCAGTAACGTGCGTATACCCTCTGGCGCACTGGTCGATTTGTAATACATATAGCCGCCTACATCGTCCTTGAGTGAGCTAAAGTTGAAGTCCTCCACCACACCCGTGATAATCGCTTCATTTCCCAGTTCTGTATGTACAATATTGCCCACGGCCTCCTGCGGTGTGGCATACCCTAGATAAGTGACGATTTTTTGATTGATCAAGGTATAGATGAGGGAATCGCCTGCCGCAATGATCTCTGGCAGCTCGCTACCTGCGAGAACAGTGAGTTTTAAGGTTTCTACCACACCTCCATTCGTGCGACAACTGGCAATGGGCATCCCAGTAATGTCCGTTGTAAGCCTGCGTACAGATCTACCACTCTCCCCACCACCCGGCAAGGATTGTACGGCAGCTATACTTTCTACATTGACTTGTTCTTTAAGGCTTTGGATCAGATTTTGTACTTGCTGGTTACTCTCTGCACTCTTGATGGAAATGGCCACCACACCGCTAGGATCATATCCTAGATTTTGTTTTTTGATAAAATCCATTTGTTGGAGAATAACCGTGACAGATATGATGAGGATGATAGAGGCCGCAAACTGAAATATCACCAGCCCCTTGCGCACCCATTCAGCACCAGAATGGGCCGTTTTTGATTTGTTTACCAAAACTAGTGGCGAGATTCCAGACATAGAGATTGCGGGATAACTGCCCGCCACTAGTGTGACAATGACCCAGATAAGCAACAGCCCTGTGGTGATAGGCGTTGCCAGCAAGTCCTGATAGTCAAGGGAATTTCCTGTAACACTGGAAAAGTAGGGTAGTGCAATAAAGGCTGCGGCATAGCCTATACCGATGGAAATAAAAACCAATACTGCGGTCTCCACATAAAACAGGGATAGCATCTGCTTTCTATTGGCTCCCAGTACCTTATTCATGCCTATCCCCTTAGCACGCTTGCGGGACTTTGCCGTGGCGAGGTTCATATAATTGATACAGGCAATAAATAAAATGAGCAACGATAGGAAGAGTAGGCTCTGGATGGTCGTGATACTGCCTAATTTTGAACTATAGCCCTCTCTAATGTCTGTAGAATACAGGTGTATTTTCTCCAGCGGCTGTAACATGAACTTCGTAAAATACTGGCCTTCCTTTTCCACATTCTTATCAATAAGTGCAGTTGCACTCTCCTCCAGGGATGCAATGTTTACATCGGGCTGTAGCTGTACATAGGTTTCATAACTGGCATTGCTCCAGTAGACATTAGTCCCCATCCAGGAATCCATGATGTTGGAAACCATGGCATAATCCATCACACTGTTTTCTGGCATATCTGCGTAAATACCGGCGACTTGTAGGGTGTCGCGGTTGTTTACCGTGATCAATTGATTCATGGCCTCTTGGTTTCCAAAGAAGCGCTCTTTGGCAGATTGTGACAACACGATGGACTTCGGTTTTGAAAAGGCGGTTTGTTCATTGCCTTCCAGAAACTGAAAATCAAACATGTCGAAAATTGCGGCATCGGCTAGATAATGCCCGTTTTCTATAAAGTTTTTAGAGCCCACTTTAAGGGAGGCGGTAGCACCAAAATCATTTTTGATCAATCGGGTCATTTGCTTGACCTGGGGAAGATCTGCTACCATGGCCGGTCCCACGGCATTGGGTAAGGTAGCCCAGACTTCATAGTCATACTCCTCCGCCGTTTCCATGTTGACGCGGTAGATGTTTTCTCCCTGAGAATACATGCGGTCAAACCCCAGCTCCTTGTTGACAAATGAAAATAGGAGGATACACACGCCCACTCCTATGGCAAGCCCAACGATGTTGAGTGTAGTGAAGGTTCCATCCTTCCAAAGGTTTCTCCAGGCTATTTTGAAGTAATTTCTGATCATGATTGTTTAGTTTGTGAGCCTTTAGCTATGAGCTTAGAGCTTTTTTGTTTACCGCTTTATTTCTGGTTGAGTTCGCTTTCGCGAAAGCGAACTAATCAGAATTCACTTTTTTCTCTTTCTCATCAGTTTTAGATTCATAATAATGCCAACTATTTGAAATTTTGTAAAACAATTGAATAGCTATTTATTTGTGTTCACCGACTGTACGATAACGATACACCAGCGTCCGATTTTGTTACAGTAAATTTCATTCCGTCTTCAAACTATCCACGGGATTTGCCATCGCTGCCGCAATGGTGCGCACGCTAATGGTTGCGATAGCAATGGCCAGCGCAATAAGGCCAGCAGCGGCAAATATCCAGATGCTCAAATCCGTGCGGTAGGTGTAATTCTGTAGCCATTGACTGGAAAAATAATAGGCGAGTGGCGCCGCGATCAAGAAGGCGATACCTACCAGCTTCAAGAAATCCTTTGTCAGCAATACCGTGATTGTAGAAACACTTGCGCCCACCACCTTGCGTATTCCTATTTCCTTCCTGCGCTGGGCGACCACGAGCAAGGAGATCGCAAACAGACCTATACAACTCAAGACGATCGCCAGTATGGAGCCACTGGAAATCATTGTGGTCATGTAGCGTTCCTTTTGCAATGTTCGATCAATATTCTCATCGAGATAGGAGCCCAAAAATTCGCGGTCTGGCTCAATGGTTTTCCAGGCGTTTTGTACGGTTTCAAAAGAAGCTTGAAGATTAGCTGGGGTTACTTTTACATAAGCATAACGCATAATAGCGTCGTTATTCATGAACAAGGTTAACGGTTCTATGGAATTGTTGAGGTCCTGAAAATTGTAATCCTTGATCACGCCTATGACGTTGAACTTAGCAAAATCCAGATCCATCACAATGTCTAGCGGGTTCTCCACGTCAAACTGTGCGGCCATGGACTCATTGATAACGACAGAAAGGCTGTCTGCCGCGTAAGCCCGATTATGGGTTCTTCCCACAAGTAACGGTATGTCGAGGGTTTCTGGATAATCAAAGTCCACGCTCAACATATCTGTCTTTACCTCACGGCCTTCAAATTCAAAACCCAGCACACTTCTGGATCTAGAACGATCTTTTCCCATTCCTAGAATATTGTTGGCTGCCGTGACACTCAAAACATTGGGTTTGCTGGAGAGCTCGTCCCGCAGTAATTGCATCAGCTTTTCTGGATCCTTGGAACTTTTAAGTGGTATCGCAATAACCTGTTCCTTGTTAAATCCTAAATCTTTGGCCCGCAAAAATTCCAATTGGTTCCACAACACAAGGGTACCGCTTATGAGCAGGATGGCAATGGAAAACTGCACGACCATCAAGCTGTCGCGCACATAGTTTTTTCCAGCGTTCTGGACCTTTCCCTTGAGCGCCTGCAAGGTTTCCAACCGGCTCATGAGCAATGCGGGATAGCCACCAGCAAGAAGGGTAATGACGATAAAACCAATGAGCGCCATTGCGATTATCCAGGGATCTGTCAGTACGGCAAACGTGGCCTTGGTTCTGAATAGATCCTGAAACGACGGCAGCAGCAATAGCGCAACTCCATAAGCCAATACCATTGACATGATAAAGACCATCATGCTTTCTCCCCAAAACTGAAAGAACAGCTGTTGCTTGTTAGCGCCCAGCGTCTTGCGCATGCCTATTTCCTTCAAGCGTTTGGTGCCTTTACCTATGCTCATATTGATAAAATTCACGCTGGCGATAAATAGGATGAGCAGCGCAATGCCCAGAATGAGATACTGCAAGGTTTTGCTAACGGCAATCCTGCCATTGGAAAAGCTGGTAAAATTAAGGTCAGTAAGAGGTAGCAGGTGGATCTGTCTGTAATTGCCGTTGGCATCTGGCTGCGCACCATCCCGTTTTGACATACTGATGTCGCTGGCATAATGAAGAGCAGAAAAAGCAGCGGTGGACACTTCAAACGCCACTGGATCAATACCTTCTTTCAATTGGACATAGACCTCGTGGTTGTGATTGTCCCAGCGGTCCACATTGTCAGCATAAATCCGAGTTGGGAGGTTGGTAAAATTGAAAACCAAATCAAAGCCAAGACTGCTGTTGTCAGGGAAATCGGCTAGAACTGCTGTTACCGTTACGGGAACCTGCTCTCCTTCCTGTTGAAGAGTAAACGTCTTGCCTATGGGATTATCCTCGCCAAAAAATCGTTTTGCGGCTTCTTGTGTAATCACCGCATCGTTTTTATTACTCAATAGTTGATCAGCATCGCCAGCCACCACGCTAAACGTAAACATTCCAAAGTAAGCTGGATCTGTCCAGGTTGCACTCGTACTAAAACTTTTTCCATCGACGATAATTGATGGGCCTCCCGTCTGCACTCTTGTGATATGGGCAACCCCAGGAACCTCTTCTTTAAGAGCAGGAGCAAAAGGAACGGGATTCGCAATGCTGGACTGTGTGCCCTGCGGTGTCTGCTCATCGACATACACTTGATAGATGGAATCGCTGTTCTCGTGAAATTTGTCATGCGAGAGTTCAAATACCGTGAACATGACCAGCAGGAAGGCCACACAAAAGGCGGCCGTCAATCCAATAATATTCAGGGCAGTGAACGTGCGTTCTTTCCAGAGGTTTCTAAAAGCTATTTTGATATAATTTTTAAACATGATGTTTAAATTTTAATTGGTTATTAGCTCGCTTTCGCGAAAGCGAACTATGTAAAAACTTGTTGCGCTACTCTGATCGCAGACTATTGACAGGATTTGCGATCGCTGCCTTGATGGCCTGGAAGCTTACGGTAATGACAGTAATCATTAGTGCGCCACCGCCTGCTAGGGCAAAGGTCCACCAATGGATGTCAATGTGATAGGTATAATTTTGTAGCCATTGATTCATAAAGTAATAGGCGAGTGGTGTGGCTATCACAAATGCAATCACGATCAAGATCAAAAAGTCCTTGGTCAATAATTGAACAACGCTATTTATGCTTGCTCCCAGTACTTTGCGGATTCCGATTTCCTTCCTTTTCTGCTCTGCCATGAAGGATACAAGACCAAATAATCCCAAACAGCTTATGAAAATGGCAAGCACGGTAAATATGATGGATATACTTCCTAGACGCTGCTCTTCCTTGTAAAGTAGTTCTACTTCCTTATCGACAAAATTGTAAGAGAATGGAGAGCTCGACATGACTTTTTTCCATTCCGTTTCTAGACTTGTAAGGACCTGCTGATAATTTTCTGTATTGACTTTTACAAAGATCCAGCTGGGTTGCAGCTCATGGTATAGAAAGATGGGTTGTATCTCGTCTTTGATGGTAGAGAAATGATAATTATCAACGACTCCTATGATGGATCTTTCAAAAGTTTGTCCTTCCCAAGTTTGAAGGATTTTTGTAGAGAGTGCTTGATCTTCTGGGATCCCCAATAATTCAAGAGCTGCCTTATTGACGATGATCTGATCTTCCTGCTCTGATGCTGTAAAATCACGACCTTGAAGCATTTTAATCTCCATGGTTTCAATGTAATCCGGACTCACGCCGTTTCTCATGATGAGTGTCAATTGCTGTGGATCGCCGCCAGGCAGATAGACGCCATTATCTGTAACTATTTGTTCTGAAGGTGTATACCTTGCCGCTGCGATATTCTGGACACCAGGTATGTTGGTAAAAGCAGTTTTGAGATTTTCATATTGTTGGGCAGATTCTGCCGTTCCAGCTCTTAAAGCAATGAGATTGTCCTGTTCATATCCTAAATCTTTGGTTTGTGTATAGCGTAATTGTTGTGTAACGATAAGGACAACAACAATAAATGCGATGGATATCACAAATTGAAATACAACTAGCCCTTTTCTAAGCAGTCCACCACTAGATTTCAATGGACTGTTGGCCTTGAGGACCCTTAACGGTTTTACGGATGAAAGGATGATGGCTGGATATATTCCAGATAGGATACCTGTAACTAGACCCAATACGAGGATAAGTGCTGCTATTTTCCAATCCAGTAAGTTGGTAAAGTTCATGGAACTATCCGTCAGCTCATTGATGTATGGCAGTAATACAATAGCAAGAGGTATGCTTATCAAAATTGCGATTACGGATAACATGATGGATTCGCCTAAGAACTGTTTGATCAGCGATGTTCTGCCTGCACCAACTACTTTGCGTATGCCTATTTCCTTCCCTCTTTTACTGGCTCTCGCCGTGCTAAGATTCACAAAATTAATACAGGCTACCAATTGAATGAATATGGCTAACATTAGTAAAAAGTAGAGATAGGATTTGTTGTACACCTTATCAATCTGTTGATCTCTACCAGCGCCATTCAGATAAATGTCTGAGACCCTTTCAAGGCTCAATATTTTATCTTCCATTCCTGCCACAGCAAGATCTTTCACAGCTTTTTCTTTTATAAATTGAGGAAGTTTTGCCTGCAAGTCATTCACTGATGTGTTAGGAGCCAATCTTACATAACCGTAAATAAAATTGTTGGTAGCATAGTTTGTGAGGTTCAGAACAAATTCTCCAAATCCTGGTGTGGTCATGCTTACCAGATAGTTGGGGTTGAGGTGTGTCTTATATGCAGTGTCATCAAAAACTCCCGTAACCTTTAAACTTTGGGCATCATCACCAGTTCCCCATATCACTGTTTTGTTAACGGCTGGTTGATTGCCGTAGAGTTTTTGAGCAATACTTGACGATAAAACAACAGTATTGGGCTGTGTTAATGCGGTTGATGTACTTCCTTCCAGAAATGCGTATTTGAAGAAATCAAAGAAAGAGTCATCAGCAAGGTATGCTCGTGGTTCATAATAACCATCCTTGCTTTCTTCAGCGCGAATCATGTTAACACCAAATAGGTCCGTCGAAACGACCCGCGTATATTCTTCAACCTCTGGAAAACGTTCCTTCATAGCCGGCACTATAGGAGCAGAACCAGCAGCATTATGAAAATCTTTTTCGCCAGCTCCAAGAATATCTGCTTCAACCCTATATAAATCCTCAGATCTGTCGTGATGAACATCATAACCCGTTTGAGCAAAAATATAAAGGAGAATGATCAGGCAACTCAATGTTCCTACCGTCAATCCTAACAGATTTATGATGGTTTGCAACCTGTTTTTCTTCAGGTTTCTCCAGGCAATTTTGATATAGTTCTTGAACATGATGGTTGTTTTTTAGTTTATGTTATTTCGCTTTCGCGAAAGCGAAACAAGCTTCCCACTCCCTGCGTTACTCTGTCCTCAAACTATTGACAGGATTTGCGATTGCGGCTTTTATGGCCTGAAAACTGACGGTGATTAGTGCTATGGAAACCGCTAGAGCAGCCGCAATAAAAAAGATCCAAAAATTGATATCGATGCGGTAGGCATAATCCTGCAACCAGTTGTCCATGAGAAAGTAGCCTGTGGGTATTGCTATGATGACCGCGACTAACACCAGTTTTACAAAATCCACCGACAACAGGCGTACGATATTTGCCACGCTGGATCCCAGTACCTTGCGCACACCTATTTCTTTCTTGCGCTGCTCTGCCGTATAGGCGGCAAGGCCAAATAGCCCCAAACAAGAGATCAAAATTGCAATGAGGGCAAAAATACCAGCCAGATCTCCAATGAGCATTTCAGTCTTGAATGACTTTTCAAACTGCTCATCTACAAACTTGTATTCGAACGGGTAACCGGGATTGTTTTGATCCATGATGCTTTTTAACGCTGGTAACGCCAGTGCTAAATCGGCTCCCTGTTTAAATCGCACATTGAGATAGTTTCCATATTTAGTGGTATAGAACATTATCGGTGTACTTTTTTCATACATGTCATTATAAATAAAGTCATCCACGACGCCTATGACCGTAAGCGGCTGTTCTTGAAATTGAACAATGGAACCTATAATATTCTTTTGTCCGGTAAGATTTGCAAAGGATTGATTGATCAATATATTGGTACTATCAGATAAAGTGTTTGGATAAAAATCTCGTCCCTCCTTTATTTTTATTCCCATCGTTTCAATGTAATCTGGAGAAACCCCCTCAAAGGTTATCAAAACTTGTTTTTGTGGATCCTTACCTGGCCAGTTAAAATTACTGGTGTTATTGCCCTTGACTAAGGGTGTATTTGTGCTTAGGGAAACATGCTCGACAAAGCCGCTTTCCATAAGGCCATTTCTTATGGGGATTATATTATTTTGAATATTCTCATTGGCATCAAGGTAAACCAACTGCTGTTTATCAAAACCCAGATTTCTATCCTTTACGTGCTGTATCTGTTGATAAATCAATACAGTGCTTATGATCAAAACCACCGAAACTGAAAACTGTGCAACTACTAATCCTTTTCTAATCCAAACCGTGCTTCCCTCCTTTACTTTCAAGCCTTTTAAAACCTTAACCGGTTTGAAAGACGACAGATAAAAAGCTGGAAATATTCCAGATATCAAACCGCAAAGGAGGGCTATTCCTAATAACATACCTAGATGTGTAGGATTTAGAATTTGAACGGTCAGTTCCTTTTCCACTATAGTATTAAAAAAGGGTAATAATGAAAACAATAAAACAACTGCTAATACTGAGGAAAGCAGGGCTGTAATTAAGGATTCTCCCATAAATTGATAGATTAAACCGCTTTTTCCTGCACCCAAAGCTTTGCGTACGCCTACCTCGCCAGCTCGTTTTTGAGATCGAGCAGTACTTAGATTCATAAAATTGATACAGGCAATGATCAAAATAATCCATGCAATAAGACTGAAGAGGTTTACATATTTACTCCTTCCAGGAATTTCCTTGCCGTTTTCAAAAGAATCGTATAGCCTCCAGCGTGTCATGGGGTAGAGGGCAATTTTTGCAATGGCGTCATCCTGTTTTGTGCTGATGTAATTGTAAATCTTTTTATTGATACCGGGAAGATCATCGGCATGCTTGAGTTGGACATAGGTGATTACTCCCAGGCTTGCCCAGTATTTTGTCCATTCGTTCTCATTTTCATAAATTTGAAAAGGGGACAACCATTCAAAATCCAAAGAAGTGTTTTCAGGAAGATCTTCAACAATCCCCTTGACCACATATTCCTGATCATTATTGAATTTTACTGTTTTATTGATCAAATCTTTCGCCGACCCAAATATTTTAATAGCCGACTTCTGTGTAAGAAGTATGGAATAAGGTTCCATAAAGGCGGTTGAAGAGGAACCTTCTAAAAAATTCAATTGAAACATCTCTAGAAAAGCAGGATCAACATTATTTCCCTTCAGATAAAAACTCTTGTCACCTATTGAAAACAATTCCTGCCTGCTGGCTGATGTTCGGGCAGTGTTTTGAATTCCCGGAATATCTGTCTGGATACCTGAAGCTAAAAGAGCAGGAGTGGCATCATAAGTATTGGTGCTATTTTCATTGGGAAGAAATGTCTTGACCTTATAAAGGAGTTCTTTATTGGTAAAATAATCGTCATAGTTGACCTCAACCTCAACCCATAGGAAGATGAGACTAGCACAGGTAATCCCAATAGCGAGGCCGAAAATATTGATAAAAGAATACACCTTGTTTTTAAAAAGGTTTCTAAGGGCGATTTTGATATAGTTCTTGAACATGACAGATGGTGTTGAGGTTGGGTGTTATTTCGCTTTCGCGAAAGCGAACTCATTTAATGTTTGATTTTAGTTCCATTTAATTCTAAAATTGATCGGTCTGGATACTTTATACTCAGTAATTAATAATTCCTATTCTGTTTTCAAACTCTTCACAGGATTTGCAACAGCGGCCTTTATGCTTTGATAACTCACAGTGACGATGGCAATAAAAATGACCAGCGCTGCTGCAAAACCTAAGATCTCCCAGCCTATCTGTATGCGAAAGGAAAAATCCTCCAGCCAAATATTCATAAAGTACCATCCCAATGGCAACGCAATTAGAGTAGCAATTGCCACTAGTTTTAAGAAGTCTGTGGTTAATCCAATGGTGATCTGACTCACGCTGGCTCCCAGTACTTTGCGCACTCCTATTTCCTTGGTTCTTTTCTGGGCGTTGAATGCCGCAAGACCGAACAGTCCCAGGCAGGCGATAAAAATCGATAAGCTGGTAAACACGATAAAGATGCTGCCCAATCGGCGCTCCTCTTGATATGCAGTTTCAAAGGCATCATCCATAAAGCGGTAATTGAAAGGCTGTCCGGGTGCTCTTTTTGCCCAGATATTTTCAATACTCGCAATGACGCTGGCAAAATCGTCTGTTTTTAATTTGATCGCCATGGAACCTGTCGATTTATTCATAAATAGTCCCAATGCACCTATATCTTCTCGCAAGGATTCGTAATGGAAGTCCTTAACCACACCGATGACGTGATAGAATTGAGGATCTTCACGTTCTACTTCTTGCGTGATACGGGTGCCTAGAACTTCATCGGCAGTCAGGCCCATAGTCACTAAGGTTGATTCATTGATAATAACAGCTGTTGAGTCTGCAACCGACTGGTTATTAAAGTCTCGACCTGCAATTAATTCCAGACTCAATGTGCCTAAGTAATCACCATCCACGTCCCAAGTTTGCATCTGGATGGCATATTGTTGATCCAGGGCACCTTCCTTAAAGAAGGAACTGTTGGATCTTGTAGATGGAGTAGGCAGGAAGCTGCTTATCGTGGCGCCATTCACAGCACTTAAATTGAGAACATCCTGTTTGAAAGCTGCAAGCTGTTGACCAGCAGCATAAGTATCATTGATCACTAGAACCTGTTCCTTATCAAAACCCAGATCCTTACTCTGTATAAATTCTAATTGCTGGAAAACAACCAAAGTCCCAATAATCAAAAACACGGCAACACTAAATTGGAACACTACCAACATACTCCTGATGTTCCACTTGCTGCCGTTCTTCATCCCGTTTCCTTTGAGTGTGTCCACTGGAATAAATTTTGATATCACAAATGCAGGATAGCTGCCAGAAATGAGTCCCAGAAGAATTGTGATGCCTAAAAGGGCTATATAGAATGCCGGTTCATCAAAGGGAATCGATATAGCCCTGCCCGCTAAATCATTGAAAAATGGCATTGCAATAAACGCGATAAGGACTGCCAGTATCATGGAAGCAAAAACAACCAGTCCAGATTCGGTAAGGAATTGTACTATCAATTGAAGCCTATTGGATCCCAATGTCTTGCGTATGCCTACTTCCTTAGCTCTTTTAAGAGAGTGTGCCGTGGACAAATTCATAAAATTCACACACGCCAAGAATAAGAGAAAGAACCCTATGAAGGAAAGGATGTAGACGTTCTGGATCGTTCCTATCTCGCCCATTTCATTATGATTGTCAGAATACAGATGAATATCAGTCAACGCGATCGTGTGGAACCTCATGTAATTGCCAGAGGCTTCAAATAATTCTCCCGTCATGCCTGGAAAGGTTCGTTGAGCCCACGGCAGTACGTATTTTTCAAGAAGGCCATCTAGTTGTAGCTGGAAGTTTTCCATGTTTGTTTCTGGCGCTAGTTTTACAAAAGTGAAGTAGTTGTTGTTGCCCCAAATATTTTCCCGAGAGGCTACATTGCCTGCCATAGCCATGAATATGCTGTAATCCTTTAAAAAGGAGTTCGTGGGTAGGTCTTCCATTACACCTGTGACTATATAGGTCTCTTTATTGTTGAGTAAAAGACTTTTTCCAACCACGTCAACACTACCGAAATGATTTTCTGCAGCCGTTCTGGTCATGACCAGGGTACTGGCTTCTTTTAGGGCAGTTTCTGTATTTCCATTAATGAGTTCCAACCCGAACATTTGAAAAAAGGTGGAATCGACGTAAGTGGTAGAAAGCTCTTTAATGTTGGTTGATTTACCATCACTTCTAAATAAATTACTACCTAGGGTTCTAAAACGAACCGCATTTTCAACCTCGGCAAAATCCCGTTGTAAGGTCTCAGCCATTGGAGGAGCGGCTTCAGCACTTTTGATTGCTGCACCACCAAATTTGAGGTCCATATCTATCCTATAGATGCGGTCGGCACCTGTAAACATTTGATCATGGTTTAGTTCATCATAGATGTAGAGTGCTATCAACAAACCACCAGCCATACCTACCGCAAGGCCTAAGGTGTTGATGAGTGTGAAAAAGGGTTGGTTTTTCAGACTTCTAAAGGCTATTTTGATATAATTTTTAAACATGGTTTCTGGTCTTTGAGGTTGTGAGCTGTGAGCTATGAGTTTTTAATTCTTTAGTTCTGGTTTTGCTCCTTATTTATTTTTTCGATATTCTTTTTCCGCTTCCGTACTTCGACTGCGCACTATATAAACTTCTGCGTCGCTGTGCTTCTTGAAAGCGAAAACAGGAAGACTGTAATGCGTCATTCTGATCTCAAGCTATCCACGGGATTTGCAATCGCTGCCTTGATGGCCTGAAAACTGACGGTAATCAATGCAATCGCAATGGCTATTACTGCCGCAATTAAAAAGACCCAATAGTTGATGTCAATACGGTAGGCATAATCCTGTAGCCAGTTTTCCATCAAGAGGTAACCTACAGGAATGGCGATAACCACGGCGATCAGTACGAGCTTTACAAAATCCTTGGACAGCAACTTCACGATATTGGTAACGCTGGATCCCAGTACTTTGCGCACGCCTATTTCTTTTTTGCGCTGCTCTGCGGTGTATGCCGAAAGCCCAAACAGACCCAGACATGAAATAATCACGGCAAGAAGGGCAAATATCTGGGATAGATTCCCGACCAGCGTTTCGCTTTTAAATCGGGCATCAAAATCCTCATCCACAAATTTATATTCAAAAGGGAACCCTGGATTTTGCGCGGTAAGAACGTTTTCTATTTGATTGATAGCCGTCGAAATATCGACTCCAGCGCTAGGTTTTACGTATAGGAAGCGAGCTCCCTCTACTTGATGATAAAAAAGGACAGGATCACTTGTTCCATACATATCGCCGTAGAGATAATCCTTCACAACGCCTTGTACGGTAAATGTCCAACCTTGCCAATCGATGGTTTGGCCTATTTTGTTTTCTGCAGGCAGGAGCTTTGCCAGGGATTCTGATATCAACACTTTGGCGCTGTCCTGAGCTTCTGTCTGCTTAAATCCTTCACCTTGCAAAATTTCCATTCCTGTGGTTTTGAAAAAATCTGGGGTTACAAACCTGTAGGATACCAATAATTCCTGACTGGTTGGCATTCCTTGCCATGCCAGGCTAGACGAATTATTCCCAGCCGACAGGACTTGGGAATTACTCAACCCTATACTTTTTACAAACCCAGAAGATGTTAACTCTCGATCAATAATCGCAAAATTCTTAACCATATCGCCACTTACCGGTATTTCTATCAAGTTCTCTTTTACCATTCCCAGGCTTCTGTTTTTGACATGCTGTACCTGTTGATAGACCATAAATGTGCAAATGATAAATACAATCGAAATAACAAACTGACCTACCACCAGACCTTTTCTAATTATACTGGCGCTGCCTGAGGTTGTGCGAATGCCTTTGAGCACGTCCACGGGCTTGAACGAGGACAAGTAGAACGCTGGGTAAATTCCTGCCACAATTCCCAGCATCAGGGTGATCCCAAGCAGTCCTATGATATGATAAGGGTTGTCCCAGCCTATAGATAATTGCTTGTCAATTAATGCGTTGTAGTAGGGGAGTGCAATAAGTATCAGTGCCATGCTGGTCAAACCTGCAATGGCAGATGTCAGTACAGCTTCTATCATAAACTGGCTTATAAGACTGCGCTTATCAGATCCCAAGGCCTTCCGCACGCCTACCTCGCTGGCGCGTTTCTCGCTCCTTGCAGTGGCCATGTTCATGAAATTGATACTGGCAATAATGAGAATGATCAAGGCTATAAAGCCAAAGAGATGAACGTATTCAATACGACCACCTACCACATTGCCACCCTCAAAACGGGCACGCAAATGCCAGTCATTTGCTGAGAATAAGATGGCCTCAGTATTGTTATCGTCCTTTTTGGCTGGAAGAACGGCCTTTACCTGATTATTGACTTTTTCAAAATCGGCACCTGGAACGAGCTTTACGTAAGTATCTGTAAAGTTGCTGCCATAACCTTGAGTCCACTCTTTTCCATCCGTAAAATTTTCAAAGGGAACGATCCATGAAAAAGCATAGGTGGTGTTTTTTGGAAAATTTTCAATAACACCTGTGATGGTATAGTTGCTGTTTTTGTTGACTTTCAAGGTTTTACCAATAAGATTTTGATCCGTACCAAAAAGGGTAGTAGCGACCTCTTGAGTAATCACAATCGAATTCTTGTTGTCAAAGGCATTCTCTGGATGTCCTGCTATAAATTGTAGACTGAAAATTTCAAATAGGTCTGCATCTGCATAACTTCCTGGACTATTGATGGAATTATCGCCTACGCTAAAAAGGAAATCAGTGTTACGTTTACGGGCCGCCTTTGATATTTCAGGAATTTCATCCTTAAGAACATCGGCTAACGGACCTGGCGTCGCCTCAAAAAATGTACGCCACTCGCCGTCGTACTTTTGGTTGGTGGGAACCGCATACACCAGTTCTTTATCATTTATGGATTGGTCAAAACTCAGCTCATCCTCCACCCATAAAAAAATCAAGGCGGCACAAGTTATACCGATGGCTAGTCCAAAAATATTGAGTGCGGTGTATCCTTTGCTTTTCCAAAGATTCCGCCAGGCTATTTTGATATAATTATTGATCATGGTATTTGGTTTTTGAGCTATGCATTTTCAAGTTTTTAGCTCTTGTTGCTTTTTTAGATAGTCTTTGGTCTTATTCCGCTTTCGCGAAAGCGAACTGGTTACAATTAATAGTGCTACTAGTCAGCCCTCAGGCTATCCACTGGATTTGCAATGGCTGCCTTTGCCGTCTGGATGCCTATCGTTAGGAGTGCGACGATGAGGGTGAATCCCGCTGCCACAAGGAATACCCACCATTGTATCTCTATGCGGTAGGCAAAATCCTGTAGCCATCCATCCAGAAAATACCAGGCGACTGGAGCAGCGATGATTGCTGCAATGGCCATCAGTTTTACAAAATCTCTGGAAAACAAAAGCACGATACTGCTTAATGATGCACCCAGCACTTTACGTATTCCTATTTCTTTCATGCGCAACGCAGTGGCCTGTGCGATCAATCCTAGGATGCCCAGTGCTGCCAGCAACATGCTCAATCCACTAAAAAAGCTAAAGAACTGTTGCAGTTTAGTTTCCTTGATGTATTGTTTTTGTAGGGTTTCATCTACCCAATTCAGATCCAATAATTTAACTGGATAGATTTCTTTCCATAGGGCCTGCAATTGAGGTAACGCCTGGGGGATGGATTCCGGGTTCATGCGTATCAACATACCGCCATAGGCTGAATTGGATTCTGCTATGATTACAGTTGGAGACATGGAATTGCGTAAAGACTCGTTGTGGTAATTCTTGACGATTCCTACTGGACTGGTTTCTACATTAGGTATCAACTCGTTAAGTTGATCTATATTTAATGCTTGCGCTGTATATTCAGATATTAAGGAAGACTGGCGGTTGGGTTCTTTTTCAGTTTCATTAAGGCTAAAGTTTTGTTGAGATACAGGCGAGTCAATTGCAAAATCTTTATTTAATAACCTGCCTTCTTTAAGCTCAAGACCAATCGTAGAAGCAAGGTCAATATCTCCTTTAATGAAATTCACTTCTAGAAACTGGCCATTATTAAAAGGATCTTCCATTTTTTTAGTCATGTAGGTAGAACTTTTACCTGGCAAGAAGGAAGTGATACTGGCGCTTTCAACACCAGGAATCTTGAGCAGCCTATTTTTAAAGGTTTCTCCTTTATCATCCCATGAAATACCTGAGATGCTCAATAGGTTTTCAGTATTATATCCTAAGTCTTTATTTTTCATAAAATCAACCTGGTTATCCACTACAATTAACCCTATCAAAACCACCATAGAAATAACAAACTGAAATGTGACCAGTCCTTTTTGAACAATGGGCTGTGAGCTCTTACCTGTTGTTTTGAGAGAACCTTTTAAACTAGCCGCAGCTTTTAATTTTGACATTAATAAAGCTGGATAAAGACCTACAAAAATGCTGACTAATATGACTACCGCATAACCAGATGCTAGCAATCCAAAGTCTTGGACTAACGACGTTGCTATAGAATGACCTACATACGATTCTAAAAGAGGCAAAGTCAGATAGTAAATGGCTGTCGCAATAACCGTCGATATACCGAAATACAAAACGGCCTCTACCAAAAACTGTTGAGTAATTGCTTTGTTATCGGCACCTAAAATCTTTCTAACGCCTACCTCTTTTATGCGTTGCAAACTGCGAGAGGCGCTTAGATTAATAAAATTAATACAAGCAATAATTAGCAATAGGATGGAAATACCCGAAAGGATAAAAATAGAATTATAATCTCCTTGTACTTCTTGCGAAGTCTCAAATTCTGAATGTAGATAAACATCTTCAATAGGCTGGAATTCATACTGAAAAGCTCGATCTGATCCTATAAAATCTCTGTACCATGAATTGACTTTTTCAGTCAAAGCTGGCATATCTGTTCCAGGTTTAGTCGCCATATAAAACTGACCCATAGAACCATAACCTTCTTTATTAAGTGATTCTACTCGAGTTGCTTCTATAACAATGGCTTGTGCTCTCAAGTGGCTATTGGATGGAATATCGTCTATCACTCCAGTGATGAGGTAATCGTTTGCCTCTGCTCCATAAGAAGGCGCATCATTTATTATAAGGCCTACAGGGTCGACATTTGGAAAATAAGTGTCTTTATAGCTTTTAGTAATTACTAGATTACTGGTACCGCTAACGAACTTTTTGGGATTCCCTTGCAGAATCTTGAAATCGAGTACGTCCCAAACTTTGATGTTGGTTGTCAAGACGCTCGTAGACGTTATATTATCTGCATCCTTTTTAATTTTGAAATTTGCTTTATCAGAATAGATGGAAACCAATGTTTCTACCTCCGGAAAGTTTTCTGGTAACGCATATTCCAGTCCTGTAAAGGAGAATGCCATTTTTTCACCCGTACCTCCATTAGCTGGAGCTATGCTCAGCACTCGATAGATATTCTCCTTGTTCTCCCAGTGACTATCATATGATAAATCATCAATTACAATGGTAGCCACACTTAAACAGGCACAAAGTCCTACTGATAAGCCTGCAATGTTGATCAAGGAGAAAAGTTTGTTTTTTCTCAGGGCTCTCCAGGCCATTTTCAAATCGTTATTTATCATCGAGGGATTTATTTAATAGATTTTATCTGCTATAAATTGTGGTTATTTCGCTTTCGTACTTCGACTGCGCTCCGTATAAACTTCTGCCTCGCTGTGCTCCTTGAAAGCGAATAGAAAAAGAACTACTCTACAGGTACATTCTGCTTGTAGTCCACAAGAATATTCTCTGTCACTTTTTGACCGTCGAGCATCCTGATGATCCTGTGGCTGTATTTTGCATCGTGCTCGCTGTGCGTTACCATGATAATGGTGGTTCCAGCGGCGTTGAGCTCTGTCAGTAAGTCCATGACCTCATTACCGTTGCTGCTGTCCAGGTTTCCTGTAGGCTCATCTGCAAGGATGAGTTTTGGGTTGTTCACGACGGCTCTGGCCACGGCAACGCGCTGCTGCTGACCACCGGATAGTTGCTGCGGGAAGTGCTTGCGACGGTGCATGATGCCCATTTTTTCCAGGACTTCCTCCACGCGTTCTTTACGCTCTGCGGCTTTTACACCGGTATAGATCAATGGAAGTTCCACGTTTTCAAAAACCGTCAATTCATCGATAAGGTTAAAGCTCTGGAAAACGAAGCCTATGTTGTGTTTTCTCAAATCGGCACGTTTGCGCTCGTTGAAGCCTGCGACCTCGATGCCGTTGAAGACAAAGCTCCCGCCATCAGGATCATCCAGCAATCCCAGAATATTAAGCAACGTGGACTTCCCACAACCGGAAGGGCCCATAATAGCGACAAACTCGCCTTCATTGACGACAAAGGATAATTTGTTAAGGGCAACGGTGCGCACCTCTTCGGTAGCGTAGTACTTTTCTAAATCGGTTATTTTGATCATGGTATTTATTTTAAGCCCCATTGTCCTGCGGACATTTCCCCAAAGGAGAAAATGAGAATTGTTTTACTGTTAGTGGATTGAAATTAAAATCTCGGACTGCGGAAACGTACAGGTTCTGATTGCTCCCGCACGAAAGCTTTGTTTTTCCAGTTTCTTTGAAGTCTCAGTGGTGTTTGTAGATTATTCATGGTATTGTTTTTTAGGTTTTTAGTTTTGAGCTTTTGAGTCTGTGAGTCTGTGAGTCTTGAGCTGTGAGCTATGAGTTTCTGAGCTATTAGCTGTTTATTATTTATTTCGTTATTCATTATTTCTTGATCGATATTCGATATTCAATGTTCATTTTTCTTACTAAGCGACTGGTATCTTTCTAGAAAACCTTTTCTCGACTGTCGCTCGAAACAGGTTTTAGGACAGTTGTATGTAGTGATTAATACTTTTTTCCCATCTCCGCCATCCGTATAGTCTAACTAATAACTACTCCTTGAGCACCAACTCCTGCACATCGCCGTAGTTATCATAACTGCTGGTAATGACTTTATCGCCAGGTTCTAATCCGCTTAGGACTTCATAGTATTCTGTGTTTTGACTTCCTAGCCTGATGTCTACCTTATAGGCTGTGGATCCATCCTCACTTACCTTAAAGATCCAGTTACCGCCGGTTTGTTGAAAGAATCCACCCTTTGGGATGAGCAATGCCTGCTTTTCCTGACTTAAAGCTAATCGTATCTGTAGCGTCTGTCCTCTGCGGATTCCGTCAGGAACTTCCTCAGCAAACTGCATGTCTACCTGGAATCGGCCATTGGTTACTTGGGTAAAAACCTTTTTGATTTCTAGGGTATAGCTCTTCCCGTTGAAGTCAAAACTTCCCGTCTGCCCATTGTAGATTCTGGAGATGTAGTGCTCGTCAATATCGGCGCGTACTTTAAAACCGCTCAGGACATCGATTTGTCCTAATCGTTCTCCTTTGTTTTTTGATTGACCTATTTCTGCATCCAGTGATGTTAGTTGACCATCGACTGGAGCTCGTACCACAAGATCTGCCACCTTGCGGCGCATGAGTTCTAGTGCATTTCTGGTTCTCGCATAAGAACTTTGCGCCTGGCTACCTTCCTGTCGAACAGATAGGGAGTCCTGTTTTAAAATTTGCTTGGAAAGTCGCATGCGTTCTTTCTGGTAGTTATAATCATTTTCAGCCTTTACAAATTCCTGTCTGGCGATCACTCCTTTTTCCACCAGACCTTTGTTGAGGTCATACAAGCGTTTGGCCTCGATCAAGTTGCTTTCCACATCTGTAAATTGATTGACCCGGTTGATCGTATTGGTACGGGCAGCGTTTTGGGAGATCTGCATTTGTGTGAGTAGGTTGTATACTTGGGTCTCTTGATTGACTAGGCTTAATTCAAGATCTGTATTGGACAATCGCAGGATGGGGTCGCCCTTTTTCATCACGGCTCCATCTTCCACAAATTTTTCTTCCACACGACCGCCTTCTAGGGCATCTAGGTAAATAGTAGTGATGGGAAGTACATTGCCGTTAACGGGAATATTTTCCTGAAATACACCACTGATAGCTGCGCTGATGCTTACACGCTCCATTTCTACGTTGAGCTTGCTACCGCCCATGGAAGAGAGAATCACGTATATAAGTAAGGAGACAAAAAGCAGGATACCGGCGCCTATGGCAATCTTTTTTGTGGTAAATCTCTTTTTTTCTAATGGGATGTCCATGGTTGGTTTTATTTGTTGTTAAGTAGTATGGCATAATGGTGCCACAACAAATAAATACTGTTAATCAACTACTTAACTTTATTTTTGTTTTAAAAAGTGTACGGTTTTGTTACACCTTGTGTGCGTTCTTGGTACATAGTGGCGTAGAGAGAATTAATGGGCTTCCACTTTTGTACTGCAACATTTCGACGTGCTCAATGCGACGCGAGGGCTGCATGAACTTCTTTTATTTCGCTTTCGCGAAAGCGAAATAAAAAGAAAGCGATCTAACAATTTGTATTATTGCAAACATGCAGCTCAAAAACGCCAACATATTAGTCATAGATGACGACGCCGATGTACTTGTCGCCATGCGGTTATTGCTCAAATCCCGCGTCAAGGAAGTGGTTGTCAATAAAAACCCCAATACCATCCTGAGCCTGATGGCCAGCCAACCTTTTGATCTGGTGGTACTGGACATGAACTTTAACGGGCTGGTCAATACTGGGAATGAGGGGATTTTCTGGCTTAATAAAATTAAAGCCACCTTCCCAACGGTGGATGTGATTCTCATTACCGCCTATGCAGATATTGATCTGGCCGTGCGTTCCCTTAAACTGGGCGCGGCAGACTTTATGGTCAAACCCTGGAAGAATGAAAAAATCCTGGAGACCATAACAGACTTGCTTTCTAAGAAAAATGCTGGGAAATCCCAAAAAATAAAACTGGACAGCAACACGCAAATCATAGGCGACAGCGAGCCCATGCAGGATGTGTTCTTAAAGATCAAGAAGGTAGCACCTACAGATGCTAATATCCTCATCCTAGGAGAAAATGGGACCGGTAAGGAACTGATCGCCCAGGCGCTGCACGAACAGTCGCACCGCAGCCAGCAACCTTTTGTAAAGGTAGACGTGGGTGCTTTGACGGCTTCCCTGTTTGAAAGTGAGCTTTTTGGGTATAAAAAAGGGGCATTTACAGATGCCCGCGAGGATCGAAAAGGAAGATTTGAAGCGGCCAATGGCGGAACCTTATTCCTGGACGAGATAGGGAACATAAGCCTACAGCAACAAGCCCGGCTTCTATCCGTACTTCAAAACCGCCGTGTGACGCCGTTAGGTTCTAACGAGTCGATTGCCGTGGATATTAGACTTATTTGTGCAACTAATCTAGAAATGACGGCGCTGGCAGATGAGCAACATTTCCGTAAGGATTTGATGTATCGCATTAATACAGTAGACATTACAGTGCCACCGTTGCGGGAGCGTCATGCTGACATCGACTTGCTGGCAGATTATTTTGTCGTGCAGTATGCAGAGAAATATGGAAAGAACCTCCCTGATTTTCAGCCTAGTTTTCTCAAAAAACTACACCAACATAACTTTCCTGGAAATGTACGGGAGCTACAGTATGCCCTGGAACGGGCCGTCATCATGAGCGACGGCAACCAGTTGACGGAAGATGACCTTACTTTTTCTGCCATGGAAACCCCAGATGATGTGGCATTGACGACCAGGAGTACAAACCTGGAAGAGGTAGAGAAGGCCACCATTCTCAATGTGATTGACAAAAACGAGGGTAACATCTCAAAATCTGCCAAAGAATTAGGCTTGACTCGTACCGCACTCTACCGAAGACTCAACAAGTATGACTTATAAAAGCTATTCCATTCTCCTTTTTGCTAGAGTTTGCGGTCTACTGGCTGCTGCTTTAGGCTTGGCTTATGGAATAGCGCAATCTCAATGGGTTATTATCTTTGTGAGTGCCATGGCCCTACTGTTGGTGTTTCTAAATACATACAGGTTCTCCACCAAACGTTTTATTGAAATGGATGATTTCTTTGAAGCGGTAAAGTACCGTGATTTCTCCAGATGGTTTGTGGAGGATCGTGGACCTCAAGATATGCGCAGCTTGCACAAAGGTTTCAATCTGGTCAACAAGACCATTAAATCAATCAATAGTGAGCGCCAGGCGCAATTTCTCTATCTTCAAAAAATCCTTGCGATGGTGGATGTGGGCATTATCGCTTTCAATGTAGAGACGGGAGCCGTGCTGTGGCACAATGATTCCTTTTTGAAACTGCTTGATTTCCCATCATTTAAAAACATTAGCTTTGTAAAAAATAGACGTCCAGAGGTATATGATGAACTGTTCGATCGCTACCATACTACCGCCACGGCAGGAACCTTGAACATGCGCCATGAAAACATCAAAGTATTGATATCAGATACGGTTTTTGATGTAGAAGAAGAGTCCTTTAAATTAGTCGTGGTTCAAAATATCGAAGAAACGCTGGATAGAACCGAGAGCGATGCCTGGAAAAAATTGTTGAGTGTCATGACCCACGAGATCATGAATAGCATTGCGCCTATCTCTTCCCTCGCTGAGACATTGGAGAATAACCTCACAGAGTCCTTGGAACAGGACAATTCTAAACCAATAGATATAGAAGATGTATTGGAAGGCATTGGCAGTATCAAAAAGAGGAGTACCGGCTTGATGAAGTTTGCACAAACCTACCGCAGCCTCAACAAAGTCACCCACATCAACCGCACTGAGGTGAAGGCTGTTGATCTTTTCAATGGAATAAACAGTTTACTGAAACCATCGCTCGAGGCGAAAGCGGTGCATCTCCACTTTCAGGTAGCGAACCCTAACCTTATCCTGAACATTGACAGCTATCTGATAGAACAAGTGCTCATCAATCTAATCGTAAACGCCATAGAAGCCACAGAAGGAAAGGAAAACCCAACAGTTAAAGCCGTCGTAGGAACCACCTCTAAAGGCGGGATTATGATTGTTGTCAGTGACAACGGCATGGGAATCCCAGAAGAAATCATGGAACGTATATTCATTCCATTTTTCAGTACCAAGAAACGAGGCAGTGGTATAGGCCTAAGTTTGTCTAAACAAATCATGACGCTCCATCGAGGGAAGATTCAATTGAGGAACCTAAAACCTCATGGTGTAGAAGCTAGATTGTTGTTTTAATTGCCATGCAATGGTGCCTATAACGTCTCTTCCGGTTCATGGATTCCTGCAATTACTTAAACTCTTTACTGCAGGCTTCCTTTGAGTTTTTTTTCGCTTTCGCGAAAGCTAACTCAACCGCCTCATCTACCCTTTAGTGGTTTACGATATAAGACTCAGCAATTTACCTGACAGATCGTTCAATGTACATTGCAGCAAATAAAAATATGTTAATACTAAGCGGATATTAATGTCATTATTTTTTGACGGGATAATTAACAATTACTTAACTTTGACCTAAATCTAATTAAAGCCAATTAATATGCGGAAAAATTTACACTTAATCATTTCCTTTCTTTTTTGCCTGGTTTGCAGTATATCTGTTGCCCAGCAAAGACAGGTAAGCGGAATCATCGTCAATGATGAAGGAACGCCACTCCTAGGCGTTAATGTACTTATAGTAGGTACAACCACTGGAACACAAAGTGACTTTGACGGAAGGTATTCCATTAATGTTAAGGATGGTCAATCCTTATTATTTAGTTATCTAGGATACCAAAAACAGACGATTCCAGTTGGTAATCAATCTGAAATTAATGTAACACTCCTTGAGGATCTCAATAAATTAGACGAGATTCTTGTTGTCGGATACGGTAAACAAAGCAAGCGTACACTGACGGATAATATTGCTAAAATATCTTCTGAAGATATTGAGGGTATACCGGTATCTAATTTCCAGAACACATTAGTTGCAAAAGCTGCTGGTGTACAAGTAACACAAACAAATGGTAAAGTAGAAGGAGGTTTAAACATTAGAGTACGTGGTGCTGCTAGTATCAGTGCAGGAACACAGCCACTTTATGTTTTAGATGGGATACCTTTATATAATCAGAATGAATCAAGTAATGGTGCGCCAGTAAATCCACTTCTTACCATTAGTCCTAATGAGATTGAATCTATAGATATTTTAAAGGATGCATCTTCTACTGCAATCTACGGTTCTCGTGGTTCTAATGGGGTGGTTATAATAACAACCAAACAGGGTAGAGATGGTAAAGCAGTATTTTCTGCAAATGTTTCTGGAGGTACGACTAGTGCTACAAATACTCGTAGCTTTTTAAACTCAAGTCAATATGTAGAACTTTTTAGAGAGGCTGCAATAAATTCAGCTGATTTATTTGGATCTGAGGCCGCTGCAATCAGGTTTGTAGAAGGAAGGTTTGATCGTTATTCCAATGGAACAGACTGGAGAAACAGCGAGATTGATACCGACTGGCAAGCGCTTGCGTTAAGAGACGGTCAAGTTTATGATGCAGATTTTTCTGCTCGTGGTGGTAATTCAAAGACAAAGTTCTTTTTCTCTGGCGCTTTTAATGATACAAAGGGAATCGTTTTAGGGAATGACTTACAACGTTTCAATGCAAGATCAAATGTAAGTCACAAGTTTAGTGACAAGTTCAATGCAGGAATGAATTTAAGTTACTCCAGGACTGTTATTGACCGTATTGCTAATGACAATGCTTTTGTGACACCGTTGCAGGCTATTGCACAAACACCACTTACTCCAGCCTATTTAGAAGATGGAACAGCAAATCCTAACACGCTTTATGCTAACTTTTTGCTGCAAGAACAAAATGCCTTTTATCAAACTATTATACGTAGGTTGACGGGAAGTGTTTATGGAGATTACGAATTCATAGATGGTCTTAAGTTGAACAGTAATTTTGCTTACGACCTCTACTATCAGACGGAAGACAATTTTGTTGGACGTAATGCACCGTTTCAGTCTACGGATGGTGAAGCATTTGCAAGTAGTGTAAATGCTGAAAACTATATTATCTCCAACTTTTTAAGTTATGATAAGCAGTTTGGGTTACATACTATTGGAGCAGTTGCTGGTATAGAACTTAATGAAACGACTCGTCGTTTTACAAGTGTCACATCCAACCAATTTCCAACGGATGACTTTACTACAGTAAGCGGTGGTGCCGAGGTTGTTGCCGGTGTAGGTACGGTAACTGGGAATTCATTCTTCTCTACATTTACCAGATTCACTTATGATTATGCGGATAAATACTTATTTAAAGCAAGTATTCGTAGAGATGGTGCTTCTCGTTTTGGAGCCAATAATCAGTATGGAACTTTTCCTGCCGTTTCTGCAGGTTGGGTGATGAGTGAAGAGGAATTTTTAGCGGACAGTAATACGCTATCATTTTTAAAGTTGAGAGCTAGTTACGGTGAAACCGGTAATGCGGATATAGGTGATTTCTCTTCCCGTTTCCTTTTCGGAGCTTCTTCCTATAATCAGCGTCCAGGTTTGAGTTTTACGCAGCCAGGAAACCCAGATCTAACTTGGGAGAAATCAACTCAATTAGACTTAGGTGTGGATTATGGGTTCCTAGATGATCGCATCACTGGAGAAATAGATTATTATGTTAAGAACACAGACGGCCTTTTATTTAACGTGCCAGTTGTGCCTTCTGCTGGAGCTAGTGCTATCACTAGAAATATTGGAGAGCTACAAAATCAAGGTTTTGAATTTGTTCTTAATACTAAAAATATTCGAACAGACGACTTGACATGGAATACGAGCTTCAACATTGCCACTAATAACAATGAAGTTAAATCGCTACCTAATGATAACAATGATGTTATCAATGGACGCAATATCCTGAGAACAGGTGAGACTGCAAATGCTTTCTATCTACTTGAATACGCAGGTGTTGATGTAAATAACGGTGATGCACTTTATGTTATAAACTCAGAAAATGCAGATGGCTCTTTGAATAAAGAAACTACCAACAACCCAAATGAAGCAAATAGAATAGTCGTTGGGAATCCTTTTCCAGAGGTATTTGGAGGTTTGACGAATACGGTTCTTTATAAAGATCTTGATTTTTCATTCACGCTACAGGGAGAATGGGGTGCCAGCATCTATAACGGTGGTGGAATTTATCAATCAGCAAATGCAGATTTCTTTGATAACCAGACTACAGATCAGTTAAACAGATGGCAAAACCCTGGTGATGTTACTAACGTACCTGAGGCAAGATTATTTGGTGGTAACGGTACTGCTAACTCTACCAGATATCTTAATAAGAGTGATTTTGTAAGATTGAGAAATATTACGCTAGGATACTCCCTTCCATTGTCTCTGATAGAAGATTATAGTTTAACTAAATTCAGAGTCTATGTAACAGGTGTGAACTTGCTAACCTTTACTAATTATGAAGGTGGATATGATCCGGAAGCAAGAAGTGATGCAGGTGGAATCGGACAAGAGTTTTACTCAGTACCTCCAGCAAAAATTGTTTCACTAGGAGTAAATATTAATTTTTAATAAAATGATTATGAAAAACATATATAAATATACTTTCGTCCTTATTATGTCTGCCATATTTGTTGGGTGTGATGATGAATTAGACATTGAGCCCAGACAAAGTATTTCTGGTGAAGTGGCTCTTAGCAATCAGCAAAATCTTCAGGCCCTATTGTTGGGTATATACGATGAGTCTGGACAAGCAGACAGCTATGGTGGAGAATTACAGATTGCTATAGATCTTATAGGTACTGATGATGAAGTTTCTTGGTTTGGAACGTTTGCAGCTCCTAGGCAATATATTAATAAAAGCATATTGGTAGACAATGGTTTTGTTGCTGGTACTTGGGCAAATGCATACGAATCTATTAATCAGGCGAACCTTATAATAGATAACTTAAATGTCGTTACAGATGCAGATATAGCAGCAGATTTAGAGGGTCAGGCTAAATTTTTGAGAGCTCTCAATTATTTTGACTTAGTGAGACTGTGGGGACAACAATACAATCCTGGTGGGAATAACACACAGTTAGGTGTTCCATTGAGATTAGTAGGTATACAAGATTTTTCCGTAGACCTTTCAGCACCTCGTGCTACCGTGCAAGCTGTTTACGATCAGGTATTACTTGATTTGCAAGATGCCTATACATTACTAGAACCCAGTAACGGAATTTTTGCAGACAAGTATTCTGCACAGGCACTAAGAGCACGTGTTTACTTGCAACAAGGAGACTTTGCAAATGCGAGAGATGCTGCAAATGACGTGATTGTAAATAGTGGTCACAGCTTGACTAATACCTTTGCAGATGCATTCAATAACGATGCAGATTCTAGCGAATCTGTGTTTGCATTCCAGAATACTAATCAAACGGGATCTAATCAGTTTATTACATTCTACGCTTCAGAAGACAATGGTGGACGTGGTGGTGATATCGCTATTAATCCAGAATACGTAAACCTGTTCACAGATGCAAATGATGTAAGAGGCAACTTTTTTGTGCCTAGTGATTTCGGTGACTTGTTAACTGCTAAATATACGAGTCAGTTTGCTAACATTGAACTTTTCAGACTTGCTGAAATGTATTTGATAAGAGCAGAAGGGAACCTAGAATCGAATACTATTGTAGGAGATACTCCTGCAGGAGATTTAAATACGCTGCGTACAAGAGCTTCAGCAGGCCCGGTACAAGTACCAGTAACAACAGAAAGTATTCTTCTGGAGAGACAGTATGAGCTAGCTTTTGAAGGGTTTTTATTGATGGATCTAAAACGTACAGGTACGGCTGTGGGTACAATTCCTGCAAAGGCAGATAGGCTTTTACTCCCTATCCCGCAATCAGAGATTGATACCAACACTTTGATAGAGCAGAATCCAGGATACATGAATTAATAAGGAATTTTGTTCCAGTCTGTATTCTTCACGGATAGGACATTGAATTCTATTATAATAAACCACCTGCTATAGTAGGTGGTTTTTTTATGATAATTTTGTCCCGTCCTGAAATAGCGATACACTAAAATTTCAGTGTAATGAAAACATCAGCAAACAGTGGTTACAAGAAAAGAACCCAAAAAGACTACTCGCTTTCTTTCAAGCTCCAGGTGGTCGATGAAATTGAGTAGGGACAGTCGAGCCATCCTTGTATTAGATACCAATAGTCTTTTAAACGATTAATCCGTCTTTCGAATCAGAGTTATTCATGTTTTAATAAAATTACATTTTAGATTTAATGTATTGATAATCATTATTGTATAAATTACATCCATGAATGCGTTCTAAAAATATATTTAAAAAAAATTTAAGTTTCCCTATTATTGCAAACCAAGGTTTTTGAATGGTAGATCAATCAATTTTTACTGCCTTGATCAAAAAGAAAAAGTACTGTTTGCGGTTTAAGTATGATTCAACGTTCAATTAAGGAAAAAAACAAATCTAGGTATCCCACGGTGTCGTTATTCAAGTCTTATACAGCACTAATTCTCTTGTTTTTATGCTTTCTGTCCGTTAGGGCACAAGAGGTCAACAAGCCGGTTGAAGTTATTCCCGATCCACCATTTGATTATGCGAGAGAAGAAATGGATTCCATTTTTCACGTAGCAGAGAAACATTATTATAAGGGAAGTTATGAGAGGATAATAGAAAAAGTTCCTGCGCTGATTGAATATGCAAATAAGGTAGGCGCGAGTCGGGCAGAAACTCGATTGCGTTCTATTTTTGGATTGTCATTTGTTAAATTGGAAGATGTAAATAGTGCCGACATTATATTCCAGACGGCATTAAAAGATGCATTGAAGCGTAAAGATACTTTTGATATACTGAGCAATTATATTAACCTGGCGAATACTCATTTCAATAGCAATAGCGATGATTCCATCGAATATTTTAAAAAGGGTATTGATTATGTAGGGAATGTTGACGTGAGTGACCTTGCCTTGACCATTATTTACAATGATCTGGCTGAGCTGTACATGAAACGCAAGGAGACTGCAAAAGCTCAGTATTATTTAGATCTGGCGCTGCCTAAAATTTACCTTCCAGCGCTTGCCTCCCGTAAAAGGGAATACTTATTTATCAGTTATTATATTCAAGGGGGTATCAATCTGCTACAGGGACAGTACTACAAAGCCATAGAAAACGCCCAAAAGTCTATAGAACTAGGTCAAGGTACGGATATCGAGGAAAAATACCTGATTGGAAACTATAAAAACCTTATTGAGGCCTATGACCAGACCGGGCAGTTTGAAAAGCTGAATACGGTGCGCAAACCCTATGATTCCCTGAGGGACCACCGTTATGAAAAAGACAGGATCAAACAGGAACAGATCGCCAGATTTAGATTCAATACAGATAAATACCAGCAGGAATTAGAACGATCCCATTTAGAAAATCAGTTAGCCACCCAGACAGCAAATAAGAATCGCATTCTTTTATTGGTATTTGCAGTGATAGGAATGATGTTGTTTGGTTTATTGGGAACCTTGCTTTATACACGTAAAAAGAGAAATACCTTGCTCAAGGATTTGAAGTTGAAGAATGCCCAATACCTGGAAGCTAAAGAAACCTCAGAAAAACTAGCACAGAAGAACACTAAATTTCTCTCTACCATAAGTCATGAACTGCGTACGCCACTTTACGGTATTATTGGTTTTTCTTCTGTTTTTTTAAAAAATCCCAAACTCAAAGAACTTGAGAGTGATTTTCAATCGCTCAAATTTTCGGCAGACTACCTCCTGGCTTTGGTCAATGATGTATTGTGTATCAATAAATTCGAATCAGTAAAAGGTCAGGAACTAAAGGAAGAACATTTCGATATTCATATTCTGGCAACCAGTATTCTGCAAACGTTCCAGTTTTTGAATGAAAAGAACAATAACCGAGTAACCCTGGAAATTCCTATCAATGTTCCAGAAGTACTGTACGGCGATAAGACTAAATTGTCTCAAGTGTTGATGAACCTATTGAGCAATGCCAGCAAGTTCACACAGGATGGCACCATTGATTTTTCCATTAAGGGGCATCATAATAACGGGACATTAGTAGAACTCCTTTTTGAAGTAAAAGATACCGGACGAGGCATTCAACTACAAGACCAGAAAGAAATATTTGAAGAGTTTACCCAGGTGCCCGCCAGCTCTTCTGAAGGAGGTACAGGCCTAGGTTTGCCTATTGTCAATAAACTACTAAAAATTCTAGACGGCAAGTTAGCCATGGAAAGCACCTATGGCGAGGGAACTACCTTTTCTTTTCTATTACCTTTAAAAATAGGTAGTTCAGAACAATTACAAACGATCGTTGAAGAGACTGATGTAGAAAAGCTGAAGAACAAAAAATTGCTCATTGTTGATGACAATAAGATCAATCAACTGGTGACACAAAAAGTATTGGAACAATACGACATGACTCACGATACAGTCAATAATGGTCAGGAGGCGGTGGATATCGTACAGGACCATACGTATGATTACATACTCATGGATATCAATATGCCGGTGATGAATGGTATCGAGGCCACCTCAAAAATTCGTGATTTGGGAATAAAAACGCCCATTCTTGCACTTACGGCCGCAGACGATCTAAACCTGGAAAAAGATGTTTACGTCCACGGTGTCGATGCCGTCTTAGTGAAGCCGTACCAGACAGAGCAGCTGCTCAATTTGCTTCTACAGTACCTAAGGTAGCCATTTTTTTATGGAACGTTCGCTTTCGCGAAAGCGAAAACAGCACCAATAGCAAGCTATAAAGCAGCATTTTTCCTACCATTAAGAAGTTGGAACACGAGCATCTTTTCAATTATCTTGCTGTACTTAAAACTACTACTAGATGAAACGTATTCTATTTGCAACATTTCTGCTTTTATCCATAGTCTCCTATGCCCAACAAGATGCCGGCTGGTTGCGTCACAGCGCTATTTCTCCAGATGGTTCGCAAATTGCATTTACCTATAAGGGCAATCTTTATAAAGTATCCTCACAAGGTGGCGACGCACAACAATTGACCTTTCATGAGGCGCATGATTATAAGGCCGTGTGGAGCAATGATGGGCAGCAACTGGCTTTTGCTTCCAACCGCTATGGTAATTTTGACGTGTATGTTATGAGTGCAGCTGGAGGTTCCGCAAAGCGATTGACATTTCATTCCAACGATGAGGAGCCTTATACCTTCAGTGCAGACGATAGCTCAATCTTATTGGGTGGTTTGCGACAGGATACTGCAGACCACCGCCAGTTTCCCACAGGATCACAACCAGAAGTTTATACGGTAGCGACAAGCGGTGGGCAGGTGAACCAACTTTTTACCATTCCAGCGGAGGCATTAGCAGTAAGCAAGGATGGAAAAACAATTCTTTACCAAGACAAAAAGGGTGGCGAGAACGAATGGCGTAAACACCATACTTCTAGTATTACTAGAGATATCTGGGCCTATGATATTGCAAGTAATTCCCATAAAATGATGACCAACTTTGAGGGGGAGGACCGCCAGCCGGTGTACGGCGCTAATGATCAAACGGTATATTATCTGAGTGAAGAAAGTGGCAATTTCAATGTCCATAAAATGGATTTGAATAATCCCAAAACATCTACACAGCTTACAGATTTCAAATTGCATCCAGTTAGATTTCTTACTTATGGGAATGGAATATTGAGCTTTGGTTATGACGGGAAGTTGTATGCGATGAAGGAAGGACAGCAACCTAAAAAACTGGTGGTGAACATCACCACCCAGGAAATCAACAACAGCGATAAATTCATATCAGTCAACGGCGGTGTTAGTGAAATGGCAGTATCACCTAGCGGGAAGGAAATTGCATTTATTGCAAGAGGAGAAGTTTTTGTCACCTCAATAGAAGAATCCTTTACCAAACGATTAACTAATACTCCAGAAGCGGAAGATTTCGTGACTTGGGGACCAGATGGAAAATCTGTGGTATACAGCAGCGAGCGCAATGGAAAGTGGAGTATTTATAAAACCGAAATCGTTCGAAAAGAAGAACCATTCTTTTTTGCTTCTACCTTACTCAAGGAAACGCCAGTGATTGAAAACGGGAAAGACAATTACTTAGCCCAGTTTTCACCCGATGGTAAAAAAATGGCTTTTATAGAAGACCGACGCACGCTCAAAGTAAAAGATGTAGCATCAGGGGATGAGGTAATCTTGTTGAACCCTGAAGAGTTGTTTCACATGCGCGATGGGGATAAGTACTTTAAATGGAGTCCAGACAGCAAATGGCTTTTAGTGGACTGGAGTTTATCGCTTAACAACAGCGATGTCCTATTGATGGCAGCAGATGGTTCTAAACGAGTCAATTTAAATGAAAGTGGCTATTACGATTCGAAGCCTATATGGGTCAATGAGGGCAAACAAATGCTGTGGTTTTCTAACAGGGACGGCTTAAAATCTTACGCTACCAGCGGTGCTACTCAAAGCGATGTGTACAGTATGTTTTTTGTCCAGGACGCTTGGGATGAATTCAACTTAAACAAGGAAGAATATGCCTTATTAAAGGAAATTAAAAAGCTGGAGGAGAAAGAAAAGGAAAAGGCAGAAGCAGATAAAAAGAAGGACAAGAAGAAAAGCAAAAAGGATAAGGACGAGAAAGAAGATAAAAAAATCAAAGACTTAAAATTTGATTGGGACGAAATGAAGGACCGTACCAAACGTTTTACCATCCATTCTTCCGACATTAGTGATGCCGTGCTTTCTAAGGATGGGAGCAAGTTATATTACCTCACTAGATTTGAGGACAAGTTAGACCTGTGGTCAACAGACCTACGTACTAAGGAAACAAAAATGGTCTTAAAACTAGGAGCTTCTTCTGGAAATTTAGAATGGGATACCGACAGGGAGAACCTATTTCTTTTAAGCAGTGGGAAGATTTCTAAGATCGATCCAGAAAAAGAAAAGAAGGAATCTGTAAACATCTCTGGGGAAATGGAGTATGATGCGGTTGCAGAACGCCAGGCCATGTTTGATCATGTATGGTTGCGTACCAACGCGGTGTTTTATACTTCCAATTTTCACGGTATTGACTGGAACCTTATGAAAACCGAATATCAGAAACACCTGCCGTACATAGGCAACAGCAATGAATTTGCTGAAATGCTTTCTGAAATGCTGGGAGAGTTGAACGTGTCCCATGCGGGAGCAACTGCGGCTAATTATTCCATAGATAACGAAGATGAAACAGCCTCGTTGGGAATATTTATGGATTACGATCACACCGGCAATGGCATCAAGATCTCTGAAGTTCTTAAAGGAGGACCCTTAGACAAAGCCAAATTTGACATTCAACCAGGAATGGTGATCGAGAAAATTGACGGTGTCGCAATTTTACCGACGACAGATATCGCTTCCTATTTGAACCGTAAGAAGGATAAGTTCACACTCCTGGAATTGAGCGATCCCAAAACATCCAAAACATCCGTTATCACGGTAAAGCCTATTTCGTTAGGCGAGGAACGCGGCCTGTTGTACAACCGCTGGGTCAAGAAAAACGAAAAAGAAGTAGAGGAGAAGAGCAAAGGACAGCTGGGCTACGTTCATATTCCTGGAATGGGAGACGGTCCTTATCGTGATGTGTTTGAGAAAATGATGGGAAAATACCACGACCGCAAGGGCGTTATTGTAGATACCAGATTCAATGGAGGTGGCGATCTGGTGGCAGACCTTGCCGCATTTTTTACTGGAACACCCTTCATCACCTATGCAACAGAACAAAAAGTGGTGGGCGGTGAGCCTACCTCCAGATGGACCAAGCCTACCCTTGCCATGATCAATGAAGCGCAGTACAGCGACGGGCACTGCTTTGCTTGTGGTTACACAGATTTAAAGATCGGGAAAACAGTAGGAATGCCTACTCCAGGAACTTGTAGTTTTGCCGGTTGGGAGCGCTTACCTGACGGTTCGCGATGGGGCGTGGTTCCCGTGAGTGCAAAAGATATCAACGGCAACTGGATGGAAAACAACCAGACAGACCCCATGATACTGGTGAAGAACATGCCGGCAACCATAGCAAACGGGACGGACGAGCAATTGGATCGTGCAATTCAAGAACTACTCAAGGAAGTAGAGTAGAGGTGGTTTTGTTCCGCTTTCGCGAAAGCGGAACAAACCTACCCATCTAGCAATCTAAGTAGGACACCTAGCTATTCCCTGACAAATCCTTTTAAACGCCAGATCTACATAACAGGGAAACAAGAGCTTTGACTTTCTTATATTTACTCCACAACCAAAATTTGAAACGTGAAGAAAATACTTGTCTGCATTGCATTTGTTATTCTAGGCTGCCAAAACCCCTCTAAAGAAGCAACGGATGCCGCAACCGTTGCTGCCACAACCACTGATATTCCCACGCCGCAGCTCACTCTAGAGCAGGCGAACCACCTAGCATTGCTGCCATTAAAATGTGTGGATCAAGAATACCCCAATAAAATGGGGCACGTTACTGCTGCACCTGAAGACCAAAAAAGACCTGCCATTCAGCATCCTGTTTTTTACGGTTGTTTTGACTGGCACAGTGCGGTTCACGGCCACTGGAGCGCCGTAGCATTGCTCAAGCAGTTCCCAGAATTGGATCATGCAGCGGCGCTTCTCAACAAGCTTAGCTCAAATATTACGGCAGCAAACGTGGCTGTAGAAATTGCTTATTTAAATACAGATCACAATACCACTTACGAACGTACCTATGGCTGGGCCTGGTTGTTGAAATTACAACAGGAACTGGACACTTGGAAAACGCCAGAAGGTCAGCGCATGGCCACAGACCTGCAACCACTAACTGACTTGATCGTTGAAAGGTACGTAGACTATTTACCCAAACTCAATTATGCGATACGGGTAGGGGAACATTCCAATTCAGCCTTCGGGATGGCATTTGCTTGGGACTATGCCGTTCATGCCGGCAAGACAGAGCTTCAAGAAGCTATCAAAACCAAAGCACTGGAGTTTTATAAAAATGACAGGGACTGCCCCATTTCTTGGGAACCTAGTGGTTACGACTTCCTGTCGCCTTGTCTGGAAGAAATAGACATCATGCGCTGCGTACTTCCCGCAGCAGAATTTCATCCATGGCTTCAAGAGTTTCTGCCGGGAATGGAAAATGGAACGCTGGATATAGAAATAGGAAAAGTGAGCGACCGTACGGACGGTAAACTGGTACACATAGATGGACTCAACTTAAGTCGTGCATGGGTGCTTTACGGTCTTGCCGCTCAATACGAGCAATACCAACCCTTAGTTGAAATCGCAGACGCGCACCTTACCCATACCTTGCCCAATCTCGTATCAGATGATTATGAAGGCGGACACTGGCTGGGAAGTTTTGCTATTTACTCGTTGCAACAAGCTGGAGCACTTGAAAAGAATCTTTAAAAATATAGGGCCAGCAACGCTGGTTGCTGCTGCCTTTGTAGGGCCAGGAACCATTACCATTTGCACCAGGGCAGGCGCCTCTTATGGCTACACCTTGTTGTGGGCGATGCTCCTTTCTATGATTGCGACGGTCGTATTGCAGGAAATGGCGGCTCGATTAGGCTTGATAACCGGTAATGGATTGTCTAAAATAGTTCGCAATGCATTGTCAAACAAGATCCTTAGACTGGTAATGATCCTATTAATGATCAGTGCGATTTTTATAGGCAATGCAGCCTATGAAGCTGGGAACATTGCTGGCGGTGTCATAGGTATTCAAGTGTTAGTGGAGGCCGCTTGGTACCATCCTATTTTATTGGGTGTTTGTGCCTTTGTTCTATTGTTTATAGGTAATTACAAGGTGTTGGAACGCGTGCTTATAGGTTTGGTTCTGGTTATGGGTATTTCTTTTGTAGCCGTTGCTATTGCCATAAAGCCGGATATGACAGCCCTAGTCGAAGGCTTGTTCACACCGTCCATAGAAGAGGATCAGTTACTTCTCATTCTAGCATTGATAGGAACCACCGTGGTTCCTTATAACCTGTTTCTGCATGCTTCCCTAGTCAAGGAAAAATGGCAGTCAACGGCAGATTTGAAATATGTGCGCTGGGATACGATTATATCGGTGTTATTGGGTGGTTTGGTTTCTATGGCGATCATTATTGCTGCCACAGGTTTGCAGGGACAAGGAATTGACTCGCCAGCAGACCTAGCGCGGTCGCTGGAGCCTATTTATGGTTCCTTTTCTACCTATATTTTTGCTGTTGGCATTATAGCCGCTGGTATTACCAGTGCGATCACGGCACCTTTAGCAGCGGCCTATGTTGTCCAGGGTTGTCTGGGTTGGGATGCCGACTTGAAAGATTGGAAATTTCGAGCCGTCTGGTTGATCGTTTTGGGGGTGGGCGTCTTGTTTGCTTCCATAGGATTCAAGCCTTTACAAGTCATCACTTTTGCTCAAGTCGCTAACGGATTGCTGCTGCCCATCATGGCGTTCATACTATTATGGCTTGTAAATACATCTATATTAGGGAAGTATAAGAATAACTGGTTTCTGAACCTTATAGCCATCGCGGTAACTATGGTGACGGTTTTTCTGGGAGCCAAAACACTGGCGAGCGTCGCGGGCCTCTTATGAGTTGGAATATTGATCTCAATTGTGATCTAGGCGAGGGAATGGGCTATGATGCTCAAATCATGCCGTTTATTTCCTCCTGTAATATTGCCACGGGTGGGCATTATGGAACGGTTGAAACGATTAAGGAATGCCTGATTTTAGCTCAGCAACATCAGGTCAAAGCGGGAGCGCATCCTTCATTTGAGGATCAGGATAATTTTGGTAGGTTGCGGTTGGACTGGTCGCGCTCCCGCTTTCGCGAAAGCCTAACTCTTCAACTTCAATCCTTCATGACAGCAGCATCTGTACTGGACATGGATATGCATCACATAAAGATGCATGGTGCCTTGTACCATGCCACGGCGCATGAATCTGACTTTGCGGCCTGGACGGTAGAATTGCTGCAAGAGCTGTTTCCAGAAACGCCCATTTATAGCTTGCCTAACTCTATGTTAGAGCAGGAATGCAAAAAATGCGGACATCCATTTGTGGCCGAAGCCTTTGCAGATCGAGCTTATAAGCCTGATGGGACGCTATTGGAACGCACCCAGCCAGGATCGGTGTTAACGGAGGTGGAGCAGGTCGCAGAGCAACTTATGGATATGGTTATAAATCAAAAAGTGAGAGCGGTCGATGGTGTTCATATTCCATTGAAGGCAAAAACCTATTGCATTCATGGTGATAATATAAAGCTGGTGCACTGCATGCCTATGCTGGTTGCCCTATTAAAAGAAAACAAGATCACTATTGCATAAATTGGAACCTACATACAGCCAGATAGGTGCGAGGACCCTAGAAATAACCTGGGATGCATCGATTGAGAATCTGTTAGAGGTCAGGCATGCCGCGGCATTAGTGATTCAAAATAAGTATGGGAATCAAGTGGCAGTGAATGAAGGCCATCAAAAACTGATGGTGCTTTTACTTTCTGCCGATTTAGAATTGGATCAGGTAATACGTGAAGTCAAATCATGGATCGCAAACTCAAAACCCCAATCAGGCCAGCTTCCTAAGCAATGGAATCTGCCGGTTTATTATGATATAGAAGCAGCGGATCTATTGGCTGTATGTTCAAAACTGGAAATTTCAACTTTAAAGCTCATTGAATTGCATACTTCTGCCACATATCAAGTAGAATTTATAGGGTTTTTACCCGGGTTTCCCTACCTGTCAGGCCTTCCAGAGCAATTGTACATCCCAAGAAAAGAAACTCCTTCTAGAGCCATCACCGCAGGCAGCGTGGCCATTGCAGCGGGTCAATGTGGCATTTACCCACGGCAATCTCCTGGCGGTTGGTATGTATTGGGACAAAGTCCGTTGAATTTTTTTGATGTAGCCCAGGAACCACCTAGTTTCTTGGAAATAGGAGATCAGGTTCACTTTTATGAAATCGACAAAAACCAATTTGAATTTCTAAGCAAGGAAAAAACAGATGTAAAAAAGTTTCTCCATGGCTAGCGCAACCCTTCTACATCCAGGATTCTATTCCAGCATACAAGATTATGGACGCATGCACTACCGACATCTGGGAGTGCCACATAGCGGTGTAATGGATCGCGAGGCCGCCGCAAATGCCAATGCACTATTGGGAAACCCAGCAGACACCGCAGTCCTAGAAATGATCATTAAAGGAATCACTTTAAAATTTGAGGAACTAGCGGCTATCGCAGTGATAGGTCACATCGCTCAAATCACTTTGAATGAGGTGACCATAGAAAGTGGCAAATCCTTTAAGGTACATCCAGGTGATGTACTTAAAATAGGAACGCTCAAACAAGGCCACTTTGCTTATCTAGCCATTCAGGGCGGATGGCAAACCAAGTCGGTTTTAGGAAGTCAGTCTATGTATCAAGGAATCACTACTAAAGGAATGCTATTCAAAAATGATACGTTGGAATACAAAACCGATCTTCCGAGTGTCCCACCAAAGATTGCTATGGATTTAACCTACACGAATATCATTATAGCGTCTCGCGGGCCAGAATACGAGTTGCTGCCCCTTTCCTTTCAACGGCTATTACAACAAAGTAAGTTTGAATTATCCAGTTCTTGGAACCGGATGGGCTACACCTTCGATACAGGAAGTGCTGTTGCCATTGACCAAATCAAAACCGCTCCCGTACTACCTGGAACTGTTCAATTGACACCCTCAGGCAAGCTCATCGTTCTCATGCGTGATGCACAGACCACCGGCGGTTATCCTCGTGTATTGCAGCTGGACGAGCCAGCGATAAATCAGATCGCCCGCCTACAAGTAGGCAGTACTATTAAGTTCCAAATATAAAATTTGAATGTTTTACTCAAAAAGTCGAGCAGACTTTACGAGAATCATTTTTACCACCTTGGCTTCCTTAATCAAGAGCACGAACAATATACATCGAGCGGGTCCCTATATGTTAACAGATCAAGACTCATTCAGTCCAGTAACCATGGATTTGGGAATAGGATTTAGAAAGATCTGTCACATTACGTTTTAATTAACTATTTAAGTTAAACACTATTAATTAACGTAAGGTCTTGGATATTCTGATCTAACTTGAAGGTAAACTAACTTAAATCAAATCTATGGAGACCGATATTTATTATAAGGAAACTACCTTTACTGTTAAAGGATATGGTGCCAAGGGCGAAAAAAACACCACACTAAATGAAATGGACGTCAAGCGCCCCATGATTAAGGAAGATGAGGTCATCATTGAAACACTCTACTGCGGCGTGTGCCACAGCGACATCCACCAAGTTAGCAATGATTGGGAAAATACGAGATATCCCTGCGTTCCAGGTCATGAGGTCATAGGTCGTATAGTCAATGCAGGTAAGAAAGTTACTAAATTCAAAGAGGGAGACATAGTAGGGGTAGGTTGTATGATCGATAGCTGCCAGACCTGCCCACAGTGCAAGAGTAACGAAGAACAATTTTGTACCGGGCCGCACGGGCCTACCATGACCTACAATGGATACTTTGGAGATCCAGAATCTGATTTTAATACCTATGGCGGCTTTGCTTCCCACATGGTATCTAATCAGGACTTCTTGATTCGGATTCCGGAGAATCTGGATATTAAGGCGGCAGCCCCTATTTTGTGTGCTGGGGTCACTACCTATTCTCCCATGAAACATTGGGGAGTGAAAAAAGGAGATCATGTCGCTGTTGTAGGAATCGGTGGATTGGGGCACATGGCGGTGCAAATTGCAAAGGCCTTGGGAGCTAAAGTAACCGCCATCACTACCCATACCTCTAAAAAGGAAGACGTTAAGGCCCTGGGTGCCGATCAGGTCCTGATGTCTACAGATGATAAGGCAATGGATAAACATGCCCTAAAATTTGACTTCATCCTTGTTACCATTCCTACTGTTTTTGATGTGAATCCTTATGTTAACTTGATTGCCCCACGAGGGACTTTAGTGACGGTAGGATTGCTGGGAGCTTATGAATCACCTACCAATAATATGCAAGTCGCCATGTATGCCAGATCCTTAGCGGGCTCATTTATAGGAGGTGTTAAGGAAACACAAGAAGTGATTGATTTTTGTGCAGAGCACGGGATACTGCCAGAAACCGAAATGATACAAATCGAGCAAATCAATGAAGCCTTTCAAAAGGTAAAGGAAGAGGACGTTCGGTTTAGATATGTGATTGATATGAAGAGCTAATTCGTTTTGAATAGGAACCTAGAAAAGCCTTTCCATATCTGGAAGGCTTTTTTGTTGTGGGCTAGTTCGCTTTCGCGAAAGCGGAAGTACCATCATTTGAAATAACCAAAGTTTAGATGGCGACTTCATTAATTGTAAGAAATTCTTTGCTAGGAGCAACAAAAATGTCTTCAAAAAAGGGAGGGAATCACTCGGCTATTAGAACTTAAATACATTAAATTAGTGCTCTAGTTATGTCTTACCCGGTTGATTCCCTAATTGTTACCTTGGATGGTACCCAACTGCAATGAATTATTAGAAAGGAGTTTTAAATCATTAATCTAGAAAAAGCCGGCAGCCCCACCGCTTTCAAACCGTATTGTTATGACATCAAAATCAAACCATTGGACCAGAAAGGAATTGGAAATCTACATTCTGCTACTCTGCGCACAAGCAGACTCTAAGGTGGATCCAGGGGAGCTGGAGGTCATTCAATCAAAAACAGACGCCGCCACCTTTCAAAAAATGTCTCAAGAAATATCGAGTCATGATGCTAAGAAAAGCTTTAAAAAAATACGTAAGAACCTAGTGTATCATCATTATTCCATACAGGAAATAGGTGACTTGAGGCGTGAAATGGATCAAGTATTCCTTGCCGATAAAGAATTTGTTATGAAGGAGCGCATTATGAATGAAGTGCTTCAAAATATTATTTATTAGAATGGGTTCAAGTTCGCTTTCGCGAAAGCGTAAATTGCTCACCACTTAGTCAACCAAGTTACTTATAGCTCGAAAACAAGAACATAAAGCACCCGTTTTACGCACCCTATTTTCTATGACTTGTCCCTGCAATCCCCTTAAAGAATACTCCGCCTGCTGCGGTATCGCACATGAGAACATTCATGCTGTATCTACAGCAGAACAACTCATGCGCTCTAGGTACAGTGCTTTTGTGGTGTCAAACATCGATTATTTATTGCGCAGTCATCACAGTTCTAACAGACCTAGCAAAAAAGAAGCTCTGGAAATCAAGCAGTGGACAGAATCAGTGACCTGGATCAAACTGGAAATTTTACAATCTACACAAGGACGGCCAAGAGATCCCACTGGAACCGTAGAGTTTAAGGCCCATTACATAGAAGAAGGAGAGGAGCAAGTGATTCATGAGAATTCCAAATTCTGTATTGAAAATTGGCACTGGGTGTATCTAGATGCAGTGGATTAGTCCTGTGCTATTCCGATTCTTTCTGAGCCTTAGATGCTTTTACAATTTCTTTTAACCTCAGGGCACGGGTTTCTTTCTGCATACGCAATCTGTTTTTCTTGCGGTCCATCAGCTTCGAGTGCTTGCCTTTATTTTTGGTATTTTTTTCTTTACCTGCTTTTGCCATGACGCAAAGGTAGGGACAACTTTAATTTAACTGGGATTTTGTGTCCAATGCTCTTTATCGCAAGAATTAGAAGATTGTTGAATGCTGATATTTGAAAAAGGGTCATAGGCGCACTGCAGCAGGGGGTGGCATGCAATAGGTCACTAATCAGTCATCCTTATTCTATGAATCACTGCAGTTTCAACAAAAAAATCAGTTCCTAGAATTACTTGTGTTTCCAAACGTAAAAAATAGAGTAGGTATCGCTAAAAGGAATGAATTATTAACTTAAGGGAAAACAATGCATAAATAAAAAAGTAGCTGAAGGATCATGTCAATTATTTTACATATTTTGAAAGTATAATGGAAGACCGATCTACTACACTTACGAATACAGAAGAAATACTATCCCCTTTTTTTGATTTATCTCAAGATTACCTATGTATCGCTGGTTATGATGGTTATTTCAGAAAACTCAATCCAGCATTTATAAATTTATTGGGATATACGGAAGAGGAACTGCTAGCCATCCCTATAAGTTACTTGATTCACGAACCAGATAGGAAACGCACAGCAGACAGAAGGGAAGGAATAACTAAAGGGCTCCCACTTTTGAACTTTGATAATAGGTATGTCACAAAGTCTGGTGAAATTGTGTGGCTGTCCTGGACTTCTATACCAGTAGAATCTAACGAGCTTATCTACGCAATTGCAAAAAATGTTACCCATCTTAAAAATAAGGAAGAGGATCGAAATGCAGTGATTACAGATCTTACAAGTTTAAATAAAGCCCTAAAGCAATTAACATACACTGCGGCACACGATCTGAAATCTCCCGTAAACAATCTAATTGCTTTATTTAGCCTTCTGGACATTAAAGAAATTAAGAATGAGGATAATTTGCTGTATGTGGATTTGCTCAAACAATCAGCAGAGAGCCTCAGAGAAATATTGAATGACTATTTAGATAAGATTAAAGAAAATAATAACTCACTGATTAAGCTGGAGCAAATAAATCTGAAGCAAGCTATAGAAAGGACGGTTCAACCTATAAAGTATTTAATTCAAAATACCAACACCAGCTTCCATTATGACTTTACGGAAGTGGAACATTTAAAGTTCAACACCTTCTATCTGCACAGTATTTTTCTCAACCTCATTTCCAATTCCATTAAATATGCGCAACCCGGTGTGCCGCCCGTAATCCATATTTCATCTAAAAAAACAACAGATTCAGTTGAGGTGAGCTTTAGTGATAATGGGCTGGGGTTCGATTTGGAAAAAGTAGGAGGAAGGATCTTTGGGCTCAACGAAACTTTTCACGGTCACTCTGAGAGCAGGGGAGTGGGGTTGTACCTAGTCAATGATTATATGAAATCCTATGGAGGCAATGTAAGGGTAACAAGTACTATAAATGAAGGGTCTACCTTTACTCTCATTTTTAAGGACTGAGCTCCTAAACGTTTATAAAGAACCCTTGCATTTATTAATTCTTGTCAAAGCTTCTCTTTATCTATGAAGGTTTGTTAATTTATTCCTTTATTAATAATATTACGCCTGAAGTACCCGCTTATTAAAGCTATCTTTTAAAACATAAACAAAAAAGTAAATTATGAGAATTGTAGTGCTGTCACAAAATCCTAATCTTTATTCAACCAAACGTTTAATGGAGACTGGCACCAAAAAAGGTCACGAAATGTTAATCGTTGACCACACCAAATGTAACCTTGTCATTGAAAAAAAGAATCCCACCATTATATATAAAGGAAAGGAACTTACCAATATTGACGGCGTAATTCCAAGAATTGGAGCCTCTGTTACCTTCTATGGAACCGCAGTTGTACGCCAGTTCGAGATGATGAAGATTTTCTCGGCTACGGAGTCGCAGGCATTGGTAAGGTCACGAGACAAATTAAGAAGCCTTCAAATATTATCAAGGGCAGGTTTAGGTTTACCTAAAACTGTCTTTAGCAACTACTCAAAAGACGTTAGCTCTGTTATAGATGCAGTGGGCGGCGCGCCGCTGGTTATTAAATTACTAGAGGGAACTCAAGGATTAGGTGTAGTCCTGGCAGACAACAAAAACTCTGCAGAATCCATACTAGAAGCCTTCAATGGTTTGCAGGCACGAGTGATTGCGCAAGAGTTCATCAAGGAAGCTGGGGGAGCAGACATTAGAGTCTTTATCGTCGATGGTGTTGTGGTAGGTGCGATGAAAAGACAAGGCAAGGAAGGCGAGTTTAGATCTAATCTGCATCGCGGTGGTAGCGCTAACGTTGTTGAACTTACCGATGAAGAAGAAAACGCAGCACTAAAGGCGGCGAAATCAATGGGGCTAGGGATCGCTGGTGTGGATTTGTTACAGTCAGCACGCGGGCCATTGATCCTAGAAGTAAATTCATCACCAGGATTAGAGGGCATTGAAACAGCGACAGGTAAAAATATCGCAAATTTCATCATCAAATACGTAGAAAGAAATGCGGGATAGAATAGCTGTAAATCAATAATAAGTTACTACAATAAATACAGGCATTATTGTTGGAAACTAGCTTTAGCATTTAAGGATCATCCGTTTAAAAATTTTGAGATTTAGCTGATAGAGTTTAACTTTATTCATTTTTATAATATCCTTTATATCAAATTTTTAGCAGTAGAAATTTTAAACGTACGTTAAGCCCTATGCTGCTAAAAAAAATCGTAAACTTCTTAAAAACATCTTTAAATGTATTATTTTTGCGATTGATGAAAGTTTTTTTCCATAAATCAATAGCTACTTTAATGGCATGTGTGGTACTCTTTACCACTATGTCCTTCACGGTGGATATGCATTTTTGTGGAGATACATTAGTTGATATTTCCATAGCCCATAAAGCCTCAAGTTGCGAAATGGACATGGTTGCAGCTCCAGCAGATTGTGATGAGTTAGCAGACCAAGAAAAATCATGTTGCAACGACCAGCAGGTTGTCAAACAGGGACAGGATGATCTAAAGATTGCTTTCGACGCCCTTTCACTAGATCAGCAATTGTTTGTCACCTCTTTCACATATGCTTATTTGAGTGTTTTAGAACGTTCCCAGTCTAGTGAACCTTCTGTTATTGAGTATTCTTCCCCTTTTATTAAACAGGATGTGCAAGTTCTGCACCAGTCCTTCTTGATCTGATTTTAAAATAATGATATCCATATTTATGTGGATAACTCCGCTTTCGCGAAAGCGTGCTTAACATTTATATCCATTACACTGGAAGTAAATTCAATTATTTTAAAATCAGACTTCTATGCTTAATAAAGCAATCAAATTCCTTATTGAAAACAAGCTTATTGCTGTCCTCCTGCTCGCTCTTTTTGTAGGCTGGGGAATTGTTAATGCTCCTTTTAATTGGGAAACCGGCATATTGCCGACAGACCCGGTAGCCGTTGATGCCATTCCAGATATAGGCGAGAATCAGCAAATTGTTTTTACTAAATGGCAAGGCCGGTCTCCTCAAGATATTGAGGACCAGATCACCTATCCACTGACGACTTCATTACTAGGTATTCCTGGTGTAAAAACGATCCGTAGTTCTTCCATGTTTGGGTTTTCCAGCATCTACATCATTTTTGATGAAGATGTGGAATTCTACTGGTCGCGCAGCCGTATTCTGGAAAAACTGAACTCGCTTCCCGCAAACTTATTGCCGGAAGGTATCAACCCAGCTTTGGGACCAGACGCCACTGGATTGGGACAGATTTTCTGGTACACACTGGAAGGTCGTGATAAAGACGGCAATGTCACTGGTGGCTGGGACCTACAGGAATTGCGCAGCATTCAGGACTACTATGTGAAATATGGATTGGCATCGGCAAGTGGGGTTTCAGAGGTAGCGTCCATAGGTGGCTATGTCCAGGAATATCAGATTGATGTGGATCCAGAGAAAATGCGCCAGTACAACATAGGTCTGGGAGCCATTGTAAAAGCGGTCAAGGAAAGCAATCAGGACATAGGTGCACAAACCTTAGAAATCAACCAGGCAGAATATTTAGTGCGTGGTTTGGGTTATGTAAAATCTGTTGCAGACCTTGAAAATGCGGTAGTCACTTCAGAAAATTTCACATCCATCCGCATCAAGGATATTGCAAATGTTCATTTGGGCCCGCAAACCAGACGTGGGATTTTGGATAAGGAGGGAGCTGAGGTCGTTGGAGGTGTCGTTGTAGCCAGGAATGGTGCGAACCCACTAGAGGTCATCAACAATGTAAAAGATCAAATTACCGAACTTTCTTCTGGACTCCCCACAAAAGTTCTTGCTGACGGTCGCACTTCTCAAGTAACTATAGTTCCTTTTTACGACCGCACCCAACTCATCAATGAAACTCTTGAAACGCTCAACGAGGCGCTCACGCTGGAAATTTTAATCACCATCCTGGTCATCATCGTGATGGTGTTGAACCTGCGTGCCTCCATCCTTATTTCTGGATTGTTGCCTGTTGCCGTATTGATGGTATTCATCGCTATGAAACTCTTTAACGTAGACGCAAATATCGTCGCACTTTCTGGGATTGCGATCGCCATAGGAACCATGGTGGACGTGGGCGTGATCCTTGCCGAAAATATGATCAGGCATCTGGAAGACGAGAAATTACGCTTTAGCGAAAGCGGAATAGAATTCACCACAAACGAGATTATTTACAATGCCACTGCTGAGGTGTCTGGTGCAATTCTAACCGCAGTTTTGACCACTATAATTAGTTTTATTCCAGTTTTCACCATGATAGGCGCAGAGGGAAAACTGTTCCGACCTCTGGCATTTACAAAAACCATGGCCCTATCAGCATCGCTGGTGGTTGCGCTTTTCCTGATCCCGCCTTTTGCTGCCTTTCTTTTTAGAAAATCAAATATCAAACAGCGCTCTAAGCATATTTTTAATGGAATACTTATTTTACTGGGCATCGCAGCTGTTGTTTATGGGTACTGGCTGGGATTGATTCTAGTAGCCTATGGAGCTAATGGCCTGTTCTTTTCGCTTAAAGCGAAAGAAAAATACAGTTTGTCAATTTTCAATTTGCGCTTTTCGCTAGACCAGAATGTGGTGAACATCATCATTTCAGTCCTAGCTATCGTATTCCTGCTGGCAGATTACTGGCGACCACTTGGTTTTGACCGCAGCATCATCATGAACCTGATCTTTGTGGCGATCATTTGTTTTGGATTACTGGGTGTGTTTTCCGTTTTTCAAAGGTTCTATGACAGGATCTTGCGCTGGGCACTTCAAAACCGAATCCTATTCTTGCTCATTCCTAGTACTGTACTGGTTTTAGGGATTCTCATTATGCGCAATACCGGTAAGGAATTTATGCCAGCGCTTAACGAGGGCTCCTTCCTGTTAATGCCTACATCCTTGCCGCACGCCGGCGTGGAGGAAAACAAACGCGTGCTTCAACAGCTGGATATGGCGGTAGCCAGTATTCCAGAGATTGAAACCGTCGTAGGGAAATCAGGACGTACAGAATCTGCGCTGGATCCCGCGCCGCTCTCGATGTATGAAAATATGATTCAGTACAAGTCTGAATTTATGCGCAATGATAAAGGCGAGCGACAGCGCTATCAGGTCAATGAAGACGGTCTTTTTGTGTTGAAGAACAACAAATTCATCATCAACCCAAACAACGAAATTGATGATGACGCAAACTACGAAGCTTCCCAACTCAAAACCTCTGCCACTCGAGACGATTTAATTGCAGATGATGACGGCGAGTATTATAGAAATTGGCGACCAGAAATCGAAAGTCCCGATGATATCTGGAATGATATCGTAGATGCCACTAGGTTGCCAGGTGTGACTTCTGCACCTAAGCTTCAGCCCATTGAAACCAGACTGGTTATGTTGCAAACTGGGATGCGGGCGCCTATGGGGATCAAGGTAAAAGGACCAGATTTGAAATCCATAGAAGCCTTCGGGTTGCAATTGGAAACTATTCTTAAACAGTCTGAAGGTGTTAAGGAACAGGCGGTATTTGCAGACCGTATCGTGGGGAAACCTTATTTGCTCATTGATATCAAGAGAGAGCAACTGGCCCGCTATGGTATTTCTATCATGGATGTGCAAGAAGTGCTACAAGTAGCCATAGGTGGGATGCCACTTACCCAAACCGTAGAGGGACGGGAACGATATGGCGTGCGGGTGCGTTACCCACGTGAGCTGCGTGAAAATCCTGAAGACCTTAAGAACATCTATGTCCCTGTTGAAAAAGGAAGCCCAGTTCCCTTGGGCGATCTGGTAGACATACGCTATGAGCAAGGGCCGCAGGTTATCAAGAGTGAAGATACTTTTTTGATAGGTTATGTATTATTTGATAAACTCGACGGCTTTGCAGAAGTAGATGTGGTAGAAAATGCCCAGGCACTTATACTTCAAAAAATAGAGAATGGAGATTTAGTCGTACCACAAGGTATCAGCTACCGTTTTACGGGAACCTATGAAAACCAGTTAAGGGCAGAAAAAACCCTCTCTGTAGTGGTGCCCCTGGCGCTGCTTATTATATTCTTGATTTTGTATTTCCAGTTCAAGTCTGTAAGTACATCGCTAATGGTGTTTACGGGAATAGGCGTGGCATTTGCCGGTGGCTTTATCATGATCTGGTTGTATGGGCAGGACTGGTTCTTCAATTTCAGCCTTTTTGGTGAGAATTTGCGAGATCTGTTCAATATGAAGACCATCAACTTGAGTGTTGCTGTTTGGGTAGGATTTATTGCCTTGTTTGGTATTGCCACAGACGATGGCGTGGTCATGGCCACCTACCTTACACAGACTTTTGACCGGGAAACTCCCACAGATAAAAAGGGAATCCGCCTAGCAACACTGGAGGCTGCCGGTAAAAGGATACGCCCTTGTTTGATGACTACGGTAACCACCATATTGGCGTTGCTTCCCGTATTGACCTCCACGGGAAAAGGTAGCGACATCATGATCCCAATGGCGATCCCAATTTTTGGAGGGATGATTATCGACATTACCTCGTATTTCTTAGTGCCAGTGTTGTATAGCTGGAAGAAAGAATTTCAACTTAAGAGGAGCAAAAATAATATAGGCTACAGTCCAAAAATAGAAGCATAATGAAATACTTATCTATAATTCTTTGTCTTTTGGTTGTTTCCGCTTTCGCAAAAGCGCAACAGTTACAAACCTACATCCAAGAAGCACAAGACAACAACCCAGAGATTCAAGCTTTTAACCTGCGTTATAACATCGCCCAAGAAAAGGTGAATGAGGCCGACTGGTTGCCGAATACAGAATTCAGCGCTGGTTATTTTGTGAGCGAGCCAGAAACGAGAGTTGGCGCTCAACGGGCACGCATAGGTTTTAAACAGATGTTGCCCTGGTTTGGGACCATTACTGCACGAGAAAATTATGCATCTTCCATGGCAGATGCAGAATATGTAGAGGTCACTATCGCCAAGAGAAAACTGGCGCTAGAAGTCTCCCAGTTCTATTACATGCTATACTCCATACGGGCTAAGCAACGAGTGCTGGATGAGAATATAGACCTATTGGAAACCTATGAGAAACTGGCACTCACCTCTGTAGAGGTAGGCAAGGCTGGTGCGGTGGATGTACTGCGTTTGCAGATTAGGCAAAATGAGTTATTGCAGCAAAAGCAAGTCCTGGACGAACAGTTTAAAGGGATACAGGCGGCGATCAACAGTGTGATGAATCGCACCTATGATGCGCCGGTACAGGTAGTGGACTCTCTGGAAATTCCCGTGGTAGATCCATTGCCAGACTATGCACTGCTGTCGCTCAATCCTGAAATTCTCAAGTTTGACAAACTGTACGAATCAGTCGCCCAGTCAGAGCTGCTCAACCAGCGGGAGGCGCTGCCCATGGTAGGTTTTGGGGTGGACTATTTACCCGTGAGCGCTCGTACAGACATGAACCCAATTGATAATGGAAAGGACATCTTGATGCCCATGGTTTCTCTGGCCATTCCTATTTTCAATAACCGCTATAAATCCATCTCTAAGCAAAATGAATTGCGTCAACAGCAGATCGAATCTCAAAAAGAAAGTAGGTTGAATATGCTGGAGGCCGCTTTCGCGAAAGCGATATCCCAACGCAATCAAGCAAAAATAAAGTTTGACATACAGGACAGAAACTTAATACAAGCCAACAATGCTGAAGAAATCCTGGTTAAAAACTATGAAACTGGCACCATCAACTTTAATGATGTCCTGGATATTCAGGAACTGCAGTTAAAGTTTGGGATCAACCAGATTGATGCCACCCAGGAATACTACAACCAGTCGGCACTCATCAACTATCTAACAAATTAAGCGATGGAAGAGACTTTTTACATCAAAAATATGGTTTGTGATAGGTGCATTAAGGTACTTAAGGACGAGCTTCAAAACCAGAATATTTCTCTTGTAGAGGTTGAACTAGGAAAGGTCAAACTTGACATAGAATCAGACCAGCAGACGGCGGTATTCAAGAAAATCCTCACGGACAACGGTTTTGCACTTATAGATACGCCTGAGGCAAGAATTACGGAAGCTGTGAAGGTTACCTTGATCAAAATGATGGAAGAACTGCCCTTGCAAATGGATGATAAATTATCGGTTGTATTGTCCAACAAATTAGCTACAGATTATTCTAAAATGAGTAAGATTTTTTCTTTCAAGGAGGAAATTACCATCGAAAAATACTTTATCAAACTCAAGATTGAAAAAGTAAAGGAGCTCATACAGGTCAATGAACTTAATTTTACTGAAATAAGCCAATTATTAGACTATAACCACATCAACCATTTGAGCAGACAATTCAAAACTGAAACGGGCATGAGCCTAACAGAATATAAGAATGACCAGAAAAAAGTTAGGAATTCTTTAGACCAAATTATATAGATAACAACCAATATTGTGACACAACTCCCTGTATTACAATTGTATTTTTATTAAGTAAAACAGAACCCTATGGAAATGAGATTATTTTTTATGTTATGGTTATTTGTCTCCGTTGGAGCAAGTGCACAATTGACTGCAAATGCTTCTGAAGAAAACGTGGACAACTGGCCAGAGCGAGTTTATGATTTAACCATAGATTACAAAACGGTAAATTTTACAGGCAAGGACGTAAAAGCTATGACTATAAATGGAGGGATTCCGGGTCCAAATTTGGAATTTAATGAAGGGGAGTTTGCCATTATCAATGTCACTAATAAAATGGACGTTGAAACATCAGTACACTGGCATGGATTGATCCTGCCTAATTTCTATGATGGCGTACCATATTTGTCCACACCTCCTATCAGGCCTGGTGAAACCCTTCAATATAAATTTGCCCTTAAGCAATCTGGTACGTATTGGTATCATTCCCATACGGGACTGCAAGAGCAACGTGGCGTATATGGCAGTATACAGATCAACCCAAAAACGACAGATCTGGACTATGATAAAGACCTAGTTTTAGTGCTTTCAGACTGGGTGGATGAAAATCCGCAATCACAATTAAAAAATTTGAAACGCGGTAACGAATGGTATTTGATTAAAAAAGGTCAGGTTCAAAGCTTGGACAAATTGATTGCTCAAAATGCCGTAGGTGCCAAGTTGAAAATGGCCTGGCAGCGCATGCCAGATATGGCAATTTCTGACAACTACTTTGACAAATTTTTTATAAATGGAAGTGCGCAGCAAAATTATCCTGATTTTAAACCTGGAGAGCGAGTACGCTTACGTTTTGTCAACGCTTCAGCCGCTTCTTATTTTTGGTTAACCTTTGGTGGTGAAGATCCTATGTTGGTCTCTGCAGACGGTATCAATGTGGTTCCCGTAAAACATAACAAGACCTTGATAGGAGTGGCAGAAACCTATGATTTTATTGTTACCATTCCTGAAAACGGCAGGCTCCAGGTGAGAGCGACAGCACAAGACGGCTCTGGCGAGGCGTCTGCCTATATAGGCACGGGCACCGTACTCAAGGCACCTGTTGTTCCAGAACCCAATCTTATTAAGAATATGAAGCAGATGATGTCAATGGGTATGAAAATGGGTGCTCCTGCTTCAAAATTCAATCCTTCCGTGAATGATTCCATACAAATGATGGAGAACTATAAGATGGATATGAGCGGTATGTCTATGGAACATGGAGGAATGAACATGGAAAAAGATGGAGAAATGCAGATGATGGAGATGGATTCGCTTTCGCGAAAGCGAAAAAACCACCTTTCTATGGAAGAACAGAAAGGAATGAATATGTCTAAATCTCAAATGAAGATGAAGGGTAATCAGATGATGAACCACAAAATGAAACCAGAAGGAGAGCAGGAAATGGGGGCTATGGAGTTGGGCTATATCATCCCTGAAGATAAGGTCATAGGTGATAATATGAAAACAGGAGGAAATCCAGAATTCAATTACAACTACTTACGTGCCTTAGAGCCTACCACTCTTAATAGTGAACAACCAGTAAAGGAAATGCTCTTCAACCTGACGGGAAACATGAATCGCTACATATGGAGTATTAATGGGGTGCCACTTTCTGAAACAGATAAAATTAAAATAAAACAAGGAGAGGTCGTTCGCATCACGCTCAACAACCTGACAATGATGCATCACCCTATGCACCTGCACGGGCATTTCTTTAGAGTGCTTAATGAAAATGGAGCATATTCACCATTGAAGCACACGGTCAACGTAGCGCCTATGCAAAAAGTAGTGATTGAATTTGATGCTAGTGAACAAGGAGACTGGTTTTTCCATTGCCACGTATTGTATCATATGATGAGCGGTATGGCACGGGTTTTTAGTTATGACACGCCACGTGATGAGCGATTGAAAGAGTACCCATTAACGAATCTTACTAACGAAGCAGACCACATATTTACCTGGGGCGAAGTGACCGCAGCTAGCCATATGACAGAGTTGTATGCCACGGCTACGAATATTAGAAACCAATTTACGGTCATGGGCGAGTACGGTTGGAACAAGAATCTGGAAGCAGAATTTTCTTATGAGCGCTACTTGAATGATTACTTCCGTGTTTTTGGAGGAGTGAACGTAGAGAATGAAGGGGCAGATAGCTTAGAGGAAATCAACACTACAGCCATTGCTGGAGTGAGGTGGTTGATGCCCTTGCTTATTAATTCTGATTTTAGGATTGATAGTAAGCTGCGCCCTCAGGTAAGTTTTAGTACAGGCTTTATGATTTTCCCGCGATTGGGAATTTATGGAGAGTATGAGTATCAGATGGATTTTGGCTGGGATGGAAAACTTCCAGATGATCAGGATTATGCCGAAGAAACGACCTGGCAAGTTGGTCTGGAATATGTGTTGAGCAGGAACTTCTCACTCATGGCGAGTTATGATAACCGCTTTGACGCTGGTGCTGGACTCTCATTAAGATTTTAAACAAAAATTAATATTAATAATCAAAATAGTAAACAATGAAAACAATGAAACGAAGCCTAGGAATGGTGGCTCTAGCAGCTGCAATGATTTTATCTGTATCCTGTAAAGATGTTGATAAGGATGAGGCAGCTTTGCCTATGAGTAATGAAATGAATCAACCAGATATGGATGATTCGGAAAGCATGAACGAGCAAACTTCTACAGCTCAAGCTGTGTTGAACGATTATTTCAATCTTAAAGATGCACTTGTTGCAGACGATCATGAAAAGGCGAAATCACTAGGGGCTACTCTGGAAAATTCATTGGCCTCACTGGATGTATCTAGCTATGATGCAAATCAACAGCAGGAATTGAATGATATTATGGCAGATGCTAAAGAGCATGCAGAACATATCTCAGAAAGTGAAATCGATCACCAGCGCGAGCATTTCAAAATCCTAAGCAAGGATGTGATTGATATGATCGCCATTACAGGAACAGACATGAAATTATACGAGCAATTTTGTCCTATGTATGACGGTGGATCAGCCTGGTTAAGTATGAACGAGGAAGTTCGCAACCCCTACTATGGCAGTAAGATGCTTAACTGTGGTAAAGTACAAAGAGAGGTCAACTAAGTGCGTGTAGTAAAATTTATTGGGTGGACGGCCTTAATTGCATTAATAGTCATTCAGTTTTTCCCTGTTGATTATAATTATAGTAAGGCCGTACCCCAATCTGATTTTATGCTAGTCAACAATGTACCTGCAGCGGTAGGTAAAACGCTGCAAGTTTCTTGTTATGACTGTCACAGCAACAACACGGATTATCCATGGTACAATAAGATCCAACCGGTAGCCTGGTATTTAGAAGAACACGTCAAAGAAGGAAAGTCTGAATTAAACTTCAATGAATGGGCTACTTATTCCAGTCGTAGGAAAAACAGCAAATTGACGTCGGTTATCAGTCAAATTGAAAATGGCGAGATGCCTATGGAAAGTTACACACTTATCCATAGAGAAGCTATAATGGACTCATTAACACAAAATAAGGTTATCAATTACCTCAAAAAATTGAAATCAAAAGATTAAGTCCTGATAAGAGAAAGGGAATTTTTATTGGTTGGTTTATTGAGCCCTTTCTCTTTTTTAGGCATTTATTTACAGGTATGCTAGACGGATTATTTGGAAAGAAAAAACAGAATGAAAAATTTTCTGAAAATTGAACAATGATATCGGGCGGTTAATGGTCATCCTGGGCATAATAAGAACATCGAGCAAAAACTAATTAATAATGAGCATCATGAGTATAAAATCCTTTTTATCAATAGTCATTCTGTTTGGTGTTTTAGGCTGTTTTACAAAATCCTTTGCCTCATCCACACCACTGGTTAATTTGACTACATCAGAGCAATTAGCCAGTTCTATTTTAACAGTACCAGAAGGTGCTGTTCAAGCTGATTTAGATTCATTCCCTAATCTGCATCCCATGGTGGTGCATTTCCCCATAGCCCTTTTAATATTGGCTGTTATTTTACAATTGATACAACTGTTTACCTTAAATCGAACCATGGATTGGGTAATTCTATTAACCATAGGTACTGGGTTCATAGGTGCTTATGCGGCTGGCAATTGGGTACATCCACATACGGAAGGCCTTACTGAGACAGCTAAAAATATTTTAGAACAACATGATAAATATGCAGATTGGACTTTATGGACCAGTGCATTGGCGGCGGTGTTGAAAGTTGTAAGCCTATTTTGGGTGAAACTAAAACGTGGATTTGAAATCGCTGTTTTTATAGTCATGGCTTTCTCTGCCTATTCAGTATTACAGGCAGGACATTATGGCGCCCAGCTCGTCTACTTAGAGGGTGTGGGGCCACAAGGAAAATATTTGAGTGATGAACATGAAGAAGAGCACAGTGAAGGTGCGGGACATTCCCATTAGTGAAAAACCAATCAAATAAGGTTCAATATAGACCAGATATGGAAGTAGGGGAATGATTGAAATACAAGTGGTTTAAAGCTAGGTGCATCTATAGGAATAGGACTGTAAAAAAGGATACAAGAACAGAAGAGTTAATGACTGAGAAAAAAGACATAGAGACGACACGGGCATTTTACGAACAGTTATTCACTAGCTCTAAATATGTCATGCTCTCTATTGTCTGCATATTTGCACTTCAAATAGCAGTGTTGCCATTGCTGGAAGATTACATAGCAAAAATTATCCTGACCCTAGTTGCTCTATTTAAAGTGATTTTGATTGTGCGTTTAACCTTTAACCAGTTGGCTAAAATTATTGGACAGACCCACTTATTGATCCATGTTTTAGTGTTGTTCGGCTTATTAATCACAATCATACTGCTAACCTTTGCCGTGGATTACTATTCACTTTATGGAATAGACCCTTCTAGTTTTAAAATTTCAAATACCTCTAATGTGGGAGGATTTAAATTGTTTTTTGAAATGTTTTACTTCAGCACCATTACCTTCTCATCGGTAGGTTTTGGAGATATTGTTCCTACAACCATGCTGGCCAAAAGTGCGGCTATGCTACAAATAGCTTTACGATTTTTTGTTTTGGTCTTTGGAATTGCTAATATTAATCAGATTAAAATCGATAGATAATTTTTTTTAACAACTACACTTATGAAAAACTTCAAACAAATTACATTGCTTCTTACGCTACTTATCAGTTCCTCTTTGCTACAAGCACAAACGGGTATAGTTCAAACCGATGAAGAAGCGGTCATAGCTGTCCTGCAATCCTACAAAGATGCACTCCAAAACCTAACCACTGAAGGTACCTTTGAATTGTTCACTGAGGATTCAAAAGTCTTTGAATCTGGCGGAGTAGAAGGTTCATATGCTCACTATATTGAACATCATTTAGGTCCAGAATTAGGACATTTTAAAAGTTTCACCTATACTGATTATGAAGTCTCTGTTCAGGTAGATCTTCCGTATGCTTTTTCTACAGAAACCTATATTTATACCATCGTCCTTAATCCTAATGATAAAGGAGAAAGTAGAACAATTCGTAAAAAAGGAGTAGCTACTTCTATTCATAAGAAAATCGAGGGCAATTGGAAAATCATGAAAACACATACGTCTTCACGAGATGTAAAATAGGCTCTAAAATAATTGGTGTGATTTTGTACTCTAAAAATGTATAGAAAAATATGAATGACTTTTTAAAACAATGGGGCGAGGCGGCATTTACAACCGTTGGATTTTTCTGGATGGCGTTATGGGCCTTTGTATTAGGCTATATCATAAGCAGTATGATACAGATTTTTGTGACCGAGAAAAAGATGCAAAAAGCAATGGGAGAAAACGAGGGCAAAAGCATGCTCTTGGGAACTTTCTTTGGGTTTATTAGCAGCTCGTGCAGTTTTTCAGCCTTGGCGGGAACAAAGTCCATTTTTAAGAAAGGAGCAAGTTTTGTCTCTTCCATAGCCTTCTTGCTTGCATCGACCAATCTTGTGATTGAGCTGGGAATCATCATCTCCATCTTTTTAGGGTGGCAGTTCGTGGTGGGAGAATATGTTGGTGGGGTTCTTTTGATCTTGATCTGCTGGATATTGATTCGAATCATTAATCCTAAAAAGCTCATTGAGAATGCCCGCAAGAATCTGGAAAATGAGGATGAGGGCGACAACAAGGATAATGCTCAGGACTGGAAAGAACAGATTAAAAAAGAAAGCAATTGGGCACGGGTGGCCAAAAAATATAAAATGGAGTGGCAAATGGTCTGGAAAGATGTGACGGTAGGTTTTACCATCGCAGGTATCGTTGCCGCATTTGTTCCAGATTCTTTTTTTCAGACCTTGTTTATCAACAGCGGACAAGGAAATACAGACTTTACATTTCTCGAAATCCTGGAGCATATTATTGTGGGACCGGTTGCGGCATTTTTGACCTTCATAGGTTCGATGGGGAATATCCCATTAGCAGCGCTGCTCTTTGGTAAAGGAGTGAGCTTTGCAGGTGTAATGGCTTTTATTTTTAGTGATTTAGTAGTTTTTCCCGTGCTGCGTATCAATGCAAAATACTATGGTTGGAAGATGTCGTTATTTATTCTCTTCCTGCTGTTTACGGCGTTGATAGGGACTGCGTTGGCCTTGCATTACAGTTTTGATCTGTTAGACATATTGCCAGATCCATCGCAGGTAAAAATTCAGGACAGTGACTATTTCAAGATTGACTATACCTTCTTTTTGAATATCGCATTTCTGATTGTTTCAGGATATCTGGTATATCTGGGTTTTTTCAAGAAAAAGGATGTGGACCATAACATGAGCGAGATGGCTCCCAAAAGTAAATTGATGGAATCCATATTGAAATATGCGGCATTTGCATGTTACTTATGGTTAGTTTGCGGTTTAACGATTAAGTTTTTAATCAATTAACAATTAAACTATAGCATTATGAAAACCTTGGACACCCTTTCTGAAACCATGACCTATTTAAATGGTAAAGGATACACCGTTAATTTCAATTTAAAAGAGGAGCACATTGAATGTCATGCCCTAAAGCTTAAGATCCATCCAGAAGCTTTTGATGTAGATGAAACACATCGTTTTGAAGGGATGAGTAGTGCAGGCGATAATAGCGTTCTATATGCGATATCCTCTAAAAACGGAATAAAAGGATTGTTGGTAGATGCCTACGGTGTCTATGCTGAGAACATTTCAGAAGCAATGCGTAAAAAACTAAGATAAAATGAAACACACCTATCACATACAAGGGATGACCTGCAACGGTTGCCGCAGTCACGTTGAGCAGACCCTTTCTAAAGTGGAAGGTGTGACCAGCGTTTCCGTAGATCTAGAAAAGAAAGAAGCCTCTATAGAAATGGAATCGCATATTTCTCTGGAGACTTTTCAACAGGCACTTCAAGAGGACAGTGGTAAATACACCATCCATCTGCCCGAGAAAGGTAGAGGCAGCACGATGAAACACACCTACCACATACACGGGATGACCTGCAACGGTTGCCGCAGTCACGTGGAGCAAACGCTTTCAAAAGTGAAAGCTGTGACGAGCGCTTCGGTAAATCTTGAAAAGGCAGAAGCTACTATAGAAATGGAATCGCACATTCCCATTGAGACCTTGCAAAAAGCACTGCAGGAAGCAGGCGGCAACTACTCCATCCATCTTCCTGGAGCGCAAGATGCCGGGAAAGAGCAGGCTTCCGAAAAAACAGAAAAAAAACCAAATTCTTCCAGCGTCCAGCCTCCAGCGTCCAGCCACGGTAAGGGAAACGGTACCTTCTACTGCCCGATGCATTGCGAGGGCGATAAGACCTATGACAAGCCCGGCGATTGCCCAGTCTGCGGGATGGATCTCATAGAGGAACAAAATCTATCCGTTACCGCCACTGCAGACCAATGGACCTGCCCGATGCATCCAGAAATCCTGAAAGATGGACCTGGTGCCTGTCCCATTTGCGGGATGGATCTAGTGCCCGTACAACCAGACCTTTCGTCAGAAGAGAAGACCTATAAAAAATTACTCCGGAAATTCTGGGTAGCCGTTGCCTTCACACTTCCCATTTTTATAATGGCGATGAGTGAAATGATCCCCAGCAATCCACTGTACGACATTATGGAACAAAAATGGTGGAACTGGATCCAGTTCGGCCTCTCCATTCCCGTTGTTTTTTATGCCACTTGGATGTTCTTTGAGCGCGCGTACCGCAGCATACTTACTTGGAACCTGAATATGTTCACGCTCATCGGCATTGGTGCAGGTGTGGCTTGGCTTCTTAGTCTACTAGGCTTGGTCTTTCCAGACTTTTTCCCAGATCAATTTAAAACAGAATCTGGTGCCGTACACGTCTATTTTGAGGCCGCGACCGTCATCCTAACCTTGGTATTGATGGGTCAGGTATTGGAAGCGCGGGCACACAGCAAAACCAATAGCGCCGTTAAGGAACTGCTCAAACTGGCGCCCAACAAGGCCGTTAAAGTCGTTGATGGAAATGAAGAAGAAGTTAGCATTGACCAGATTGAAAAAGGCGATATCCTGCGGGTAAAGCCGGGCGATAAGATTCCCGTGGATGGTGTCATTACTGAAGGTCAAACCACCGTTGATGAATCAATGATCTCTGGAGAGCCCATTCCCGTCAACAAGGCCGTGGACGATCAAGTGAGCAGCGGTACCATCAACGGCAACCAGTCCTTCTTGATGAAGGCTGAAAAAGTGGGCAGCGATACCCTACTTTCCCAAATCATCCATATGGTCAACGATGCAAGCCGCAGCCGCGCGCCCATACAAAAGTTGGCCGATACGGTTTCGGGTTATTTCGTACCCGTCGTGGTCATCATCGCGGTCATTACGTTTGCAGTGTGGGCCATTTGGGGACCAGATCCAGCCTACGTCTATGCGTTGGTCAATGCGATAGCCGTTTTGATTATCGCTTGTCCGTGTGCACTAGGGCTCGCAACGCCTATGTCTGTGATGGTAGGCGTGGGTAAAGGTGCCCAAAATGGCGTGCTTATTAAAAATGCAGAAGCTTTGGAAAAAATGGACAAGGTTGATACCTTGATCGTGGATAAGACAGGCACCATAACAGAAGGAAAACCTACCGTGGAGAAAATTGGGTCGTTTGATGAATCTCGCTTTCGCGAAAGCGAAATACTCGAAATGATCGCCTCCATCAACAGCTCCAGCGAGCATCCATTAGCCGAGGCTACCGTAAAATACGGAAAAGAGCAAAAAGCCGAAATATCCAAAACCGAAAACTTCAGCGCCGTGACCGGAAAAGGAGTTGAAGGGACCGTCAACGGGAAAAAACTAGACCTGGGAAATGCCAAAATGATGGAATATGCCCAGGCCACCATCCAGCCCGAAATGGAAACCGAAGCCCAGTCCTTTCAAAAACAAGGGAAAACCGTTTCTTATCTCGCGATTAATGGCGAGGTGGCAGGTTATGTGGTTATAGGCGATAAGATCAAAAAAACGAGCTCCAAAGCCATCAAGGAACTGAAAGACAAAGGGATAGATGTCATCATGCTTACCGGTGATAACCACGATACCGCGCAGGCAGTTGCCAGCGAGCTCAACCTCGCCGACTTCAAAGCAGGAATGTTGCCTGAAGACAAGATGGAGGAAGTTAGAAAACTACAGGAACAAGGCCACGTTGTCGCCATGGCGGGCGATGGCATCAATGATGCGCCAGCACTGGCCAAAAGTGATGTGGGCATCGCGATGGGAACGGGCACAGACGTTGCCATTGAAAGTGCGATGATTACCCTCGTTAAGGGCGATCTACACGGTATCGTCAAGGCAAGGAACCTAAGTCACGCCGTGATGAAAAACATTAAGCAAAACCTATTTTTTGCACTCATTTACAACACTTTAGGGGTTCCCATAGCGGCCGGTGTACTTTTCCCGATATTTGGGATACTCCTGTCGCCTATGATCGCCGCACTGGCCATGAGTTTCAGCTCTGTATCGGTTATTGCAAACGCCTTGAGATTACGAACAAAATCAATCAACTAATTTAAAGTACAACATGAAAAACACGATAATTCTTTTAGGCTTGGTATTATTCACCTCCTGCAAGGAAGCCTCAAAAGAAATGGACATGGAACAGGTTGGGGAAGTTCCCGTACAGGAAATAGCGCCAGTAGAGACAACAGAGAATAAACCGTTGAGCCCTCACGCCAGTGCCATGGCCATGATAGGAGATGCGCACATACATATGGACTATTCCTCACCTGGGGTACGCAACCGTATGGTATTTGGAGGACTACTTCCCAACGATGCGGTCTGGCAGGCAGGCGCTCACAATGCTACCTGGATGGAAACGAACAAGGATCTAACGATCGCAGGAAAAGAGTTGAAAGCAGGAAAATATGGGTTCTTTGTAATTCCCAATGATAAGCAGTGGACGATCATCTTCAACAGTAATTGGGACCAACACGGCAAGGATGAATATGATGAAAAAGAGGATGTGTTGCGCTTTAAAGTGACCCCTATGATATCAGAAGATATACAGGAACATCTAGAATACACCATAGAAAAGACGAGCGATACCTCAGGAAACATAAGCATGAGTTGGGAAAAAGTAACGGTCGAGTTTCCGTTTGAAGTAAAATAAAATGGTAAAGAGAAAGACAGCGCTTAGGATTAGAAAAACGCATCGGTACTTGGGTATCTTTTTAGGTATTCAGTTCTTGATGTGGACCATAAGTGGGATGTATTTTAGCTGGACAGACATTGATGAGATCCATGGCGACCAGTTCAAGAAAGAAACCCCTACGCAAGGCGCTTTTACAGATTTGTTGGGCACAGCACAGCTGCAGGTTCAAGTCCCCATCACCTCGATGGAGTTACTAGAGATTGCCAGTTCACCTTATTATTGGGTAAATAAGAATGCCTTGTACCATGCCCGCACCGGCATCCTTAAAGAAGGCTTAACCGCTGGGGAAGCCATACAAGTAGCAGATCGCTATATGCTGGCCAGTCTGGAGCTGGATACCATCAAACGACTGGAGCAGGTGGACAACCATCATGAGTATCGTGGTAGGCCATTGCCGGCCTATGAAATCTCCTATAAAACCGATGAAAACCTTAAGGCGTATGTAGCCATAGAAAATGGTGCCTTCCAGACGGTTCGCCATCGGGACTGGCGCTGGTTTGACTTTTTATGGATGACACACACCATGGATTATCAGGGACGGGATGATTTCAATACCATTGTTCTAAGGGCATTTTCGGTATTGGGTTTGATTACCGTACTCAGCGGGTTTCTCCTTTGGTACACCAGCTCACCCACGGTAAGAAAATTAAAGAAAAAAAGTAAAAGCAATAAACAATAACTAAAAACCAAAACAAATGAACTCTCAAGAAAACACTCAGAACCACATGAAAAAAGGAAGCTACACAAAATTCGTAGGGATGCTCGTGGCCTCTTTTATAGCCATGTACATCACCATGTACCTTAACACCTATCAGATCGACCATGTCTATTTCAGTCTAACGCGCTTTTATATGAGTTGCTTGGGGATAGCAGCAATGGCCATCATCATGTTTGTCGCCATGCGTGGCATGTACCAGGACAAAAAGAAGAATTTTGCCATCATTTTTGTGAGCATCAGTTTGTTTATCGCTGCCTTAGCGCTGGTACGTGATCAAAAATCTACCGTGGGCGATGTGTTATGGATGAAAGCCATGATCCCTCACCACTCCATTGCGATTTTGACCAGCGAGCGAGCTGATATAAAGGACCCAGAAGTAAAAGAGCTAGCTAATGCTATTATCGAAGCCCAGAGAAAGGAAATAGGCGAAATGAAAGCGATGATAAAAAGGCTTGAAGATAAGTAGAGTACTAATTTGGGCGCCCAGGCGGGCTTTCGGCTCTATCTTTTTTGTGCCAGAAAAAGGCACAAAAAAGGATGCCGCCTCCATCCCTGGCGCAACATCCTGCTACAAAAAAACTCTGTAAACTGAATTTGAAATAGGAATAGAATTAAGAATTCACGTAGAAGACATCACCTAACAAGTTTCTAAAACCTGTTAGGTTTACTCAAGCAACATTGTGGCGCGGCATTTGAATACTTTTAAAAATTGAAATTATGAAAAATAACATTTTGTATATAGGAATTGCTGTAGTCGTTGGATTACTGGTAGGTTGGCTCATTTTTGGAGGTTCAACTGATGGTTCCATGGCGGTCAAGGACCTGTCTGACATGTCAGACAGCCACGACCATGCAAGAGAAACAGCAGAACAGATGTGGACCTGCTCCATGCACCCACAAATCATGCAGCCAGAACCTGGCGACTGCCCTATTTGTGGAATGGATCTGATCCCTGCTGCCTCCAGCGCTGAAGGTCTAGCCATGAACGAGATCAAAATGACAGAGAATGCCATGGCCCTGGCTAACATCCAGACGACCATAGTAGGCAATGGAATGCAGGGTAAAGAAGATGGATCCATTTCCCTATCAGGAAAAATTGCTACTAATGAGGAAAATAATTCTGTCCAGGTAAGCTATTTTGATGGCCGTATAGAAAGGCTCAACGTGAGTTATGAAGGCCAAGCTATAGGCAAAGGACAACTACTGGCGACCATCTATGCTCCCAATCTAGTTGCGGCGCAACAGGAATTGATCACGGCAGCGTCTTTGAAGGACTCACAACCTGCACTATATAAGGCAGTACGCAATAAATTAAAAAACTGGAAACTATCTGATAGCCAGATCAACGCCATAGAATCATCAGGCAAGGTACGCGAGAATTTTCCCGTTTATGCCACAGTTTCAGGAACGGTATCTAGCGTCATGGCTCGTGAGGGCGATTATGTAAAACAAGGTCAGCCCATTTTGATGGTGAGCAACTTAGGCACCGTGTGGGCAGAATTTGATGCCTATGAAAATCAAATAAGCCAGTTTAAAAAAGGGCAGAAAATCAAGGTAATGACAAATGCTTATCCTAATAAGGAATTTGACGCAACCGTATCTTTTATCGATCCCATTCTAAACAACGCGACACGAACGGTTAACGTGCGGGCAACACTCAACAATAAGGAGGATCTTTTTAAACCTGGCATGTTCGTGACCGGTAAAATTCAAGGTACAGTTGCAGAAAATGCGGCCCAATCCGTTTCTGTTCCTGCAACTGCTGTAATGTGGACGGGAGAACGATCGCTAGTGTATATCAAAACAGATCCCAATGAGCCTATTTTTGAAATGCGGGAAGTGACACTAGGCAATAGGTCTGGTGAAAATTACCAAGTAACCTCAGGATTGAACGATGGTGATGAGATCGTTACTAACGGTACGTTTACCGTAGACGCCGCTGCCCAATTGCAGGGGAAGAAAAGCATGATGAATGCTGGCAAACAAGAAATGGTAACGATGCCCATGAGCGCTATGGAAATGACTTTTTCCAAAGACTTCGGCAGTAAATTTGAGAAAACATTAGTTCCCTATCTAAAAATGAAAGATGCTTTTATATCCAGTGATGCTGTGAAGGTTTCTGCTTTCGCGAAAGCGACATCAAAAGAATTGAAGTCCATAGCTACGTCTGGATTGGGTGGCATGGAGAGTGAACATTTGATGTTAAGCATTAAAATGCTCGATGCCATCGTCAATAATGAAATTATTGAGAACCAACGGGATCATTTTATAATTCTCAATGAGAATATGGTGGCGATTGCAATGAATGTCGATGGCCTATCCACTGATCTATTTGTTCAAAGGTGCCCTATGGCCAATAACAATAAGGGCGCGGTATGGTTGAGCAAGGAAAAAAACATACGCAATCCTTATTTTGGGGAGGCAATGCTTACTTGTGGCAGTGTGATTGAGGAGATTAAGTAAATATAGATTCTTACTTCTAGTCATAATTAGCCCTATGGAAGTATGATTCTATTGACAAAGCCACGCTCTTCAAAAAGTGTGGCTTTTTCATTTACAGCATTTATAAAAGAACATTTTTTACGATCGCGCTCCTTAAAAAAAGACTCAAGAATTAGGGTGGTCTCCAATAGAAGTCATTTGAGAGTTAATACTCAACGGAAGCTATAGTCCTGATTTAAGCTTTAACTAGATGGTACGGTAAGGTTTTATACGATGTGATTAGCTCAAATCCTCCTTAATCAGCTGTTCTTTCTCTACTCCCAATTCTGTCAGATGCTTCTCCACCTGTTTCATCATTTCCGGTGGTCCACACACATAAAATTTTTGTTTGAAATCAGTCACTTCTTTCTGTAAATAGGCCTTGTCAATATAGCCATGAGCATATTCCTCCGTCTTTTCATCAGACAGAATGTTTCTGAAGTTAGTGCCCAACATAGCGTGCAACTTATCCTTAAGTATGATATCACTAGTGGTCTTATTGGCAAAAAGCAGTTTGTTGCCGTCCAGTTTATTTTCTTCTTCCAGTGATTTCAATATGGCAAGAAAAGGTGTTAATCCTGCACCACCGGCAATAAACACTCCAGACCCTTCATAGCTTATGGCACCGAAGACATCGCTCAATAACAGTTCATCACCAGCTTTTAGGGTCGCCAGCCTTTTGGTTACCCCATTGTGCAACGGGTATACCTTAATAGTGAATTCCAGATGGTCTTCCCCAGGAAGGCTGGTAAAGGTAAAAGGGCGTTTTTCTTCTTTCCAGCCCTCTTCGTTGACCGCCACTTCGGTCGCCTGTCCAGGTTGAAAGTCGTAGTCACTAGGCTTGTTAGTGACGATGCGAATCACGTTGTAGGTAATATAGCTTACAGATTGAATGGTAACTGGATGTGCTGGCATGGGTGATATGATTTTGTTTCCTTTTAAAAGTATTTAATTATTTGACCAATAAAGTTTATAAAACTCTAATTTTTGAAGGACATACCGTAGATTTTGCTGCTATCAATCGTTCAAGGTGCGTTGGCTTGTTCCATTTCCTTTTGGGCAACGGGTGTGGTAGTGTTTCGCTTTCGCGAAAGCGAACTTTCGACCACTTATATTCTTACTCCATACTTTTTGTAATAAAACGTTCATGGATCAAATAGAAGGAGCCTATTGATTTTCAAACATTTTCCAGGCTACTCGTGGGTGGCCATTCAGCATCCTCATATTTGTTAGGGTACATAGATACGTTCTATGGGGTTAATTGATGTAGAGAATCGGTTTTACCAGATAGGATTTACCCTACAAAACTTAAAAAGAGTTAATACTGGAGCATTTGAGTTAAACTCGCTTTAAAAATTGATCCTGCAGGGAATGCATCCCTACCTTGAGCATAAATAAAAAAATAATTCTATGAAAACGATTAAAATTTTACTGCTATCCATTTTTGTAACTGCAGGACTAGCGAGCTGTAACTCTGATGATGATTCTAACGTTCAAACGTTCTCTGCAAACCTATCCCAGCTCAACAATTCTGGTGCTTCTGGAACCGTAAATGTATCTGTAAACGGTAATATAATGACTGTTAATGTACAGGCAACCGGTATGGTGGCTAATCAAGCGCACCCGCAGCACATACACGGGAAAGATGATGGTACAAACGCTACTTGTCCGCCACCTTCTGCAGATACCAATTCTGATGGAACTATAACGATCCCAGAGGGAGCTCCTTTCTATGGCGCTGTTATATTACCCTTAGAGAATTTCCCAACAGCAGATGCTAATGGAACAGTAACTTATAGCCAAACATTTACTTTAGGTGAAGGCGAAACTCCTACTGCTGAAACATTAAGCGCTTTGGAAAACAGAGCGATTGTGCTGCACGGTTTGAACGACGGTAGTGGTACTTATGTAGCCACCACTCCAGTAGCTTGTGGAGAGTTGGTAAGAAACTAGATTTTTTTTCTTATCCTATAAACTATATAGGGCTTACAGCATTTCATCGCTGTAAGCCCTTTTTATTTGGAGTCCACGGTACAATACATTCCTGAGCCTCATGCACAATGACAATATGAAGTCCTTTCTTCACTTACAACCATAGCAAATTCTTACTCATTTTGGAATGATTATTAATGCGATAAGTCTTAGATAATCCATTCTAAACACTTCTTGTTTAGCCTATTCTTTTCCCGATATAAATCATCTTTAATTATTAGCTACAACCACTTGTGATCAAGTGTTTTACATCTTCATACTGAGGTGAATATTTAACAAAAAAAGTAACCGAATTAAGGTATGCTACCACGGTGTGAATTTAATTATGCACTACATTTACCGCGTTATTTTGACGATGAAAAAACAGGTTCAACTTTTTATACTCCTCTTCAGTATAGGCTTATTTATTTTGCCTAAGTCAGCTGTTGCTCAGGGTAACAGTTCTTGTTCCCTTCAAAGCCACACAATAACAGTAGAAATAGCTCATGATGCCGGCTGTTGTGACGCTCACACATCTAGCGATTCCCAAACGAATCACCACAACAAAGGTTGCCAAGATTCCTGTAATGCGCTGGGTTGTATCACGAGCTGCGGCTTTTCTGTTTTCAGTCCTATGGCAGTTCAAGAGTCTACGAAAGTACCTGTAGCAGTGCTGCACCACGGGTGGAATTACCTACCGCAACAGCCTCGTCCTGTTTACTTCCAGGTCTGGTCCCCACCAAAGATTAGCTAAAGCTCTTTGCTTCTTAGCCATAGCTATGTTCCCATGAAATCAAGTGACTTGGTTCATGCTCCGCTTATTCAACAATTTTAATTTCTTAATAATGAAATCAATAATCAACATATTGATAGTGCTTTTGGTAGTTCTATCAGCCACTTCGGGCTTCGCCCAAATAAAAAATCCGAAAATGGAAACGGCAACCATACAAGGCAATGGCAACTCTGGTAAGACAGCTATTGAAAATGCTGGCTACGTCAAAAATACCTCCCAGGTCACTTGGGATAAAGACAGTAAAATAGCTCAAATCAGGTTTGATTCCCAAAAAACAAGCCTTGATGCGGTTCTCAAGCAGGTAGCGCTCGCTGGTTTTGATAATGATTCCTATCTCGCGCCAGACAAGGCTTATCAACAATTAGAGGCTAGTTGCTCGTATGAAAGAATCCAAAAAATGCCCGCTGTGGCTGTGGGATCAGTCGCCTCCACCCTGGATATGTCGGGAATGGAAATGAGCATGGAAACCAACTTATCTATGCAAACTGAAGATAACCTTGCCTCTCCTAAGCTGGCTGCCATTTTCGGTAATTATTTTGAACTTAATAATGCGTTGATCAAAACAAATGTAGCAACTGCCGCATTGAAATCTGCTGCAATGCTGGACGCCTTGGAAGGAGTGCATTTAGAAGATTTTAAAGCGGAAGAACAGATCTTATTGAACAAGGTTTTACCCTCCCTTAGAACCGCTGCAAAAAGTATTAGTATAGGCAAGGACATCAAGCAACAGCGGGAGGATTTTAAAATGCTCTCCAGCAATATGCATGATCTATTGCCCATTTACCATGCTCAAGAAACGATCTATTATCAATATTGCCCTATGCAGGATGCCAACTGGTTGAGCCTAGAAAAGGCGATCAAGAACCCGTATTACGGTTCACAGATGTTGAGCTGTGGATCCACCATAGAAACAATCAATCCGTCACTAAAGAACTAATGAAGAACATCATCCTAGTGCTTATCGTTTTGGGATCTTATTCCCTTCAGGCACAGAAAACGGTACGCTACGACCTTTATGTACGCGATACTATTGTCAATTTTACAGGCAAGGAAAAACGCGCCATTGCTGTAAATGGGCAGATCCCCATGCCCACACTCACCTTTACGGAAGGAGACATTGCAGAAATTTATGTACATAACGAGCTGGAGGAAGAAACGGCCATGCACTGGCATGGTCTATTTTTACCCAATAAGGAAGACGGCGTACCTTATCTCACCCAGATGCCCATTGCCCCACATACCGTTCATAAGTATACCTTCCCCATCATACAAAATGGAACGCACTGGTACCACAGCCATTTTGGACTCCAGGAACAAATAGGAATGTATGGTTCTATGATTCTTAAAAAACGACGGGATGATCCTACGTTTAGAAATGGCATTGACGATTTACCCACCATCCCTATAGTGTTAAGTGAGTGGACAGATCTAAAGCCTGAGAATGTTCACCGCATGTTGCACAACGCATCTGACTGGTTTGCGATCCAAAAAGGAACCACCCAAAGTTATGCCGAGGCCATTAAACAGGGCTACTTTAAAACAAAGGTCAACAATGAGTGGAAGCGCATGAATGCGATGGATGTAAGTGACGTGTACTACGATAGATTTCTCATCAACGGGAAAAACGAGAATGAGAGCTCCACCCCAAAAGGCCTTAAAGCTGGGGATAAAGTACGCCTGCAAATATCCAATGGCGGCGCATCCACCTATTTCTGGCTCACGTATGCTGGTGGCAAAATTACCGTGGTAGCAAATGATGGTAATGATGTGGAGCCTGTAGAAGTCGATAGAATGCTCATTGCGGTATCAGAAACCTATGATGTAGTGGTTACCATTCCTTCAAACGATACGGCTTTTGAATTTTTAGCTACTTCTGAGGACCGTACCAAATCTGCTTCCATTTATTTGGGAGAGGGCATCAAACAGCTTACCTCCCCATTGCCTAGATTGAAATATTTTGAGGGCATGGAAATGATGAATGGAATGATGAAAATGAACGGCGATCTGGACCAGATGGGCATGAATATGAGTCTGCAGCAAATGGATATGAACGTCGTGATGTATCCAGAAATAACGGGTGCTGTGGATCAAGGAATGGAGGAAAAAATGGAAATGAATCCCGAAAAACCTTCTAATCATTCCATGCACAAAATGGACGGAATGAAGGAAATGTCAGGAATGACAATGAACGAGGAAATGTACAAAAGCAACGAGCTTTCAGACATTACCACCCTCAACTATGCGATGTTGAAATCCCCAACCTTGACCACGCTCCCAGACGACGCACCTGTGAAAGAACTACATTTTACACTTACGGGTAACATGAATAGGTACGTCTGGAGCCTAGACAACAAGGTGATTTCTGAAACGGATAAAATCCTGATCAAAAAAGGCGAAAAAGTAAGGATAACCCTCTACAATAATTCCATGATGCGCCATCCCATGCACCTGCACGGCCATGATTTTAGATTACTCAATGGTCAGGGAGATTATGCACCACTCAAGAACGTGGTGGACATCATGCCCATGGAGACCGATGTGATCGAGTTTGAAGCAAATGCCGAGGGAGACTGGTTTTTTCATTGCCACATTCTGTACCATATGATGAGCGGGATGGGAAGGGTCTTTAGTTATGAAAATCAAGAACCAAACCCTTTGATTCCTGATCCTGAACTGGCACTAAAGAAATTGAAGGGCGACGACCGTGATTTTCACCTGATGGCAGAAAATGATTTTGCTACTAATGGAAATGATGGAGAAATCATGGCTCAAAGCACCCGATGGAGTTTTGGGACAGAATGGCGGTTAGGGTACAATAACATGCACGGGTATGAAACTGAAACCCATATAGGACGTTATATAGGAAAAATGCAGTGGTTGATGCCCTTTGTAGGTTTTGACTGGCGTTATAGAGAATTGGGACATAATGAAGTGGAGCAAAACCTTTTCGGTCAAAAAAACACTAAAAACAAACGTTCTTTATTGAGCGCGGGTGTCAACTATACCCTTCCCATGCTGGTTATGGCACAAGCTGAAATCTTCACGGATGGTAATGTAAGGTTACAACTGGAACGTACAGATATACCCCTGACTCCCAGATTGCGTATGAATCTTATGTGGAATACAGACAGGGAATATATGGGCGGTTTAAAATATATCGCCACCCGCAACTTAGGTTTTACCACCCATTATGATAGCGATATGGGGTTTGGCGTGGGGCTCAATTTGAATTATTAATCTGTAGAAGGAAGTCGAAGACCCATTTAAACCCTGCAACTTCAAGGTAAAATACGAGGACAGGATTTGAATGGGTTTATCGCTTTCGCGAAAGCATCAGTGGGACACTTTAAGGTTCCTACATATCCATGCCTTCACATCCATTAAAATATGTAAATGCTGGAAGCCACAGCAGCTAATGAAGCCTTAGAAAACCAAATTCCGCATTTTTTCATCCTCAATAAAGACCATGTTTCCCGAGCGATGAGTATTAGAGACGCGCAGTTGGAGCCCTGCATTAAAATATCCGCGAGTGTGATTGTGAATATGCAATAATCATGAACCTTTTGCAATCCGGAAGCAATCCTTTTCCTTTATCTTTGATTCGTGAATTTTTTTACGAGCATATTGGCCATCTATTTTCTGGTACTTAACATTGCGCCTTGCGAGGATGCGAGTGGGAGCTATAGCGATACTCAGTTAGAGATTTCTCAAGCAGCGAGTGGAGACTACGATCACCCAGAATCAGATTTGTGTACTCCTTTCTGTCAGTGTCATTGTTGCCACGTTCATACTATCGATGTCAATATAGTCGCGTTTGAGTCTATTCAACCTTCATTTTCACAAGAATCTTTTGCTCATTTTGATAGCTTGGGCAAAGATATTTCACATTCCCTATTCCAACCTCCAAGGGCGTAATTCAGTTTTAATAGGATACTTCTGTCTTATTCAGATATTTTTTTAAGTAGAAATAGCTATACCGTTTTCGCTTTCGCGAAAGCGAAATAATTTCAATAACTGAATTACATTTTTACATGCTTAACAACATCATTAAGTACTCCATAACCCACAAATTGGTTATAGGATTACTCACGTTTGCCCTGATCATTTTAGGGATCTATTCCCTGCGGCAGTTACCCGTTGATGCGGTGCCTGACATAACAAACAATCAGGTACAGGTTCTAACCAACTCGCCCACACTCGCCGCACAAGAGGTCGAGCGCCTCATTACGTTTCCCATTGAAATCACGATGGCGACCATACCGCAGATTGAAGAAATTAGATCATTTTCAAGGTTTGGCTTAACCGTGGTAACCATTGTGTTTGAAGAAGATGTGGATATCTATTGGGCACGTCAGCAAGTCAATGAACGCCTTGCAGAGGCTCAATCAGAAATCCCTGAAGGCATTGGAAAACCTGGTATCGCTCCGTTAACCACTGGTCTGGGAGAGATTTATCAGTACGTGATCACGACGGAACCTGGTTATGAGGAGGAATACAATGCTACAGAATTGCGTACCATTCAAGACTGGATCATCAAGCGCAATTTGCTGGGAACGCCAGGAGTGGCTGACGTGAGTAGTTTTGGCGGTTATCTTAAACAGTACGAGATCGCCATAAGACCTGAGCGCCTCAACACAATGAACATTTCCATTACGGAGATTTTTGATGCGCTCCAATCCAATAACCAGAACACCGGTGGTGCCTATATTGAAAAGAACGACAAGGCACTTTTTATTCGTAGCGAGGGTCTGGTAGGTTCTTTAGAGGACATAGAAAATATACTGGTCAAACAAACCGAATCTGGAAATCCTATCCTTATACGTGATGTCGCCCAAGTCCAGATAGGCAATGCCATTCGATACGGCGCCACTACTCGCAATGGTGAGGGCGAGGTGGTAAGTGCGATTGTGATGATGCTTAAAGGAGCAAACTCCGCGAAAGTTATCGAGGACGTCAAAGAAAAAATCGCCACCATCAGCAAAACCTTACCAGAAGGCGTGGTCATCAAACCTTTTCTAGACAGGACAAAATTAGTGGATAACGCCATAGGCACCGTCACCACAAACCTTATTGAAGGTGCACTTATCGTTATTTTTATACTATTGCTCCTGCTGGGAAACTGGCGCGCAGGATTGATCACAGCATCGGTAATCCCGCTGGCGCTGCTGTTTGCCTTTAGTATGATGCACATTTTTGGGGTCTCGGCAAACTTGATGAGCCTTGGGGCCATTGACTTTGGGTTGATTGTAGATGGAGCGGTCATCATTGTAGAAGCCACGTTATTTCATTTGGGCGCATTAACGCTTTCGCGAAAGCTAACTCAACAAGAAATGGATTTGGAAGTATTTAAATCTGCCAGTAAGATCAGGAATTCTGCTGCTTTTGGGGAGATCATTATCCTCATCGTCTATTTGCCTATTCTGGCATTAGTTGGTACTGAGGGAAAAATGTTTGGGCCTATGGCACAGACCGTAAGTTTTGCCATTTTGGGTGCCTTTTTACTTTCTTTGACCTACGTGCCTATGATGTCTGCGCTTATTCTTAGCAAAAAAGGTGGTCATAAAAGGAACATCTCTGACAAGATTATGGATTTCTTTTACGGCATCTATCAGCCTATCATTAAATGGGCGATGCATACCAGAATTATTCTAGTGGGTGCAACCTTGGCATTATTTGTCCTTGCCTTTTTTGTGTTTAGTAATCTGGGCGGCGAGTTTATTCCAACCTTGGAAGAAGGTGATTTTGCCGTGGAAACCAGAGTGATTACGGGAAGTTCGCTATCCAATACAATCAAGGCCACCACCAAAGCAGAGAAAATTCTACTAGACAATTTCCCAGAGGTGGAGCAGGTGGTCTCCAAGATAGGATCTGGAGAAATACCAACAGACCCAATGCCCGTAGAAGCTGCTGATTTGATGATCATCCTAAAAGATAAATCAGAATGGACATCGGCTTCCAATCGGGAAGAGTTGGCTAACAAAATGGCGGAAGCTTTAGAAGTTATTCCTGGAGTAACCTTCGGTTTTCAGCAGCCCATACAGATGCGCTTTAATGAATTGATGACTGGCGTAAGGCAAGATGTTGCCATCAAGATTTATGGAGAAGATCTGGAACAATTATCCACATATGCAAATCAAATAGGACGTATGGCAGGAACAGTCGATGGTGCAGTTGATATGTATGTGGAAGAAGTTACTGGTATCCCACAGATAGTGGTGGATTACAAACGCAATCAACTGGCTAAATATGGGTTGTCCATTGATGATGTGAATATGGCTATTCAATCTGCCTTTGCAGGTGCTACCACAGGAACGGTCTATGAAGGAGAGAAACGTTTTGATATGGTGGTCAGGCTAAGTGACAGCAATCGCTCCACAATTTCTGACGTTCAAAACCTATACATCAATGGGACTAATGGCGAGCAGATTCCTTTGCAGCAACTGGCAAGGGTTTCCATAATCGATGGTCCGTATCAAATACAACGGGATGATACGCAACGTCGCATCATTGTAGCCTTTAATGTTCGTAACCGCGATGTGGAAAGTGTGGTTACGGAGGTCAGCAATCTCATTGATACTCAAGTAGATTTCAAACCTGGCTATACCGTGAGTTATGGTGGGCAGTTTGAAAATTTGGTAGAAGCACGCGAACGACTGGCAATCGCTGTCCCACTTGCCCTAGGGCTCATTTTTATCCTGCTGTATTTCACATTTGGTTCCCTCAAACAAGGCGTACTGATTTTTACCGCGATCCCACTTTCTGCCATTGGTGGTGTGTTTGCCTTATGGATACGGGATATGCCGTTTAGTATATCGGCAGGTGTTGGTTTTATTGCGCTTTTTGGAGTCGCGGTATTAAACGGGATTGTCCTAATTGCAGAATTCAATAGTCTTAAAAATGAAGGTGTGGTAGATATTTTCCAGCGTATTTATAGGGGAACAAAATCTCGCTTGCGACCGGTAATCCTAACCGCTTCGGTAGCGTCGCTAGGCTTCCTTCCCATGGCCATTTCACAAACCTCTGGAGCAGAAGTCCAGCGACCGCTTGCTACCGTGGTGATTGGAGGACTCATCACTGCGACCTTTTTGACGCTGGTTGTTTTACCCATCCTATACTATTACTCAGAAAAGAAATTCAAAATGAAAAAGAATCAAATAACCACCGTTTTGCTATTTCTGATCATGGGAACGGCATATCAGGCTAATGCCCAAACGGATCAAAAGATGTATCAATCCATCGATGAAGTTTTGGAGGTGGCGCTGGCAAATAATCCCAAGCTCAAAGTAGCCCAATTTCAAACAGAACGAGAGCAGGCGCTCAAGGGTACCAGTTTCAATTTACCCAAGACAGACCTGGGCGTTGATTACGGACAGACGAATAGTATTGCAGATAACGATACACGTTTCAGCATCAGTCAGCGGTTTGAATTTCCAACGGTTTATTCCAATCAAAACAAACTGAATAATTCCAGAGTGACCGCTTCGCAATTGCGGCAAGCAATCGTAAAGAATGATCTTGTGGCGCAAGTGAGTTCGACCTACTATCGCCTTTGGTTCTTGAAGAATAAGGAAAAAGTGCTGGAGCGTCAGGATAGCGTGTATTCCCGTTTTTCCTATGCCGCGCAATTGCGCTATGACAACGGAGAAAGCAACGCCCTAGAACTCGCTACCGCAAATGCAGAACTTGCCGACATCAACATCATGGTACAGGAAAATCAGGCTTCCATTGCAGAAGCGCAATTTGCCTTACAGAACCTCATGAATGTAGATGAAGCCGTTGAGATTATAGTTCCAGAATTGGAAATGAAACCCACGATGGAAATGGGTAATACTGCAGATATTGACCTTACTGGAAATCCGTTGGTAGCCTATTACAACCAACAAATCGAGGTGGCAGAAAATGAACGCAAGGTGGCATCCGCAAAACTCTTGCCTGATATCACATTGGGGTATTTCAATCAGTCCTTTATAGATGCTGGTAGCACGGGAACCAATTATGATGCTGGAGATCGATTTACCGGCGTACAGTTGGGATTAAGTATTCCACTCTGGGCAAAGCCTCATACCGCTAAGGTCAAAGCTGCCAGCATCCAAAAAAAGGAAAATGAAGCCCAACTAGAGGTTATTGAAAATCAAACCAAATCAGAACTTCAATCGCTGTTTTCCTTGCTTCAAAAGAATTTAAGGAATATCGAATACTATCGCGAGAGCGGCCTGCCGCAATCAGAGGTGTTGTTTAGAACAGCCCAACGTGGTTTTGAGGAGGGCGAGATCGGGTACATTGAATACGTCCAAGGTCTTAACAGGGCGCTAACGATCCAGGTCACCTATTTGGATTTTTTAAATCAGTACAATCAAACACTCATCAGCATTGAGAAACTTATAAAAGATATTTAAATGAAAGACATATATAGCATCAGCATCGCAGTCCTACTGCTGCTGACAACAAGTTGCAAGAAGGAAACAGCACCAGTAATGGAAGCACATTCCGCAAAAAATGAAAATAGTGTGGAGCTTTCTGAAGCACAGTTGCGACAGACTTCCATTGAGATAGGCAGTGCCGTGAAAAAAAACATGGGTAGTGAGATCAGGGTCAATGGCATGATCGACGTGCCACCGCAGGGCAACATCTCAGTCACCATCCCGTATGGTGGGTTTTTGAAATACACCGACATGCTTCCTGGAACTAAGATACGCAAGGGACAGATCGTCGCCAGAGTAGAGAATCCCGATTTTATCGAATTTCAGAGGGACTATCTGGAAGCGATTTCTAATAATGATTATTTAAAATCCGACTACGACCGGCAGAAAATATTGAACGATGAACGGGTATCGTCTACTAAGGTATTTGAGAAGGCAAAAAGCATGTATCTTAATAATCAGGCAACCATCAAGGCGCTGGAAAGTAAACTGAGATTGATAGGCATCAACCCCAGCAGCGTTAAAAACGGAACGATCTCATCCACCGTAAATGTGTACTCGCCCATCGATGGTGTCGTGCGGGATGTGTATGTCAATACGGGAAAATACTTTGGAACCCAGGATGTGTTGATGGATATAACAGACGCATCAGATCTTCACGTAGAACTCAACGTTTTTGAGGATGATATTCCATTGATCCGTTTGGGGCAGCGCATACGTTTCCGTCTGGCAAATGCTCCAGAGCAATGGATGGAAGCTAAGGTTTTCCTAATAGGCAACAGCGTGCGCGATGACCGATCAGTCACCATTCATGGACATTTAAAAGAATCTGAAACCTATGAGGATATTTTACCCGGGATGTTTGTCAATGCAAAAATTGAAGTAGGAACCACCCAAATGTATGCCGTGCCTGAAGAAGCTATTGTAAGATACCAAGGCAAGCACTACCTTTTTGAAGTATTGGGCAACCGCCAGGAAGGCACGGAAACTATGGTGGATTATGAAATGCTGGAGGTTGAAAAAGGTACTTCCGAGGATGGTTTTGTCGCTGTAACCTTAAAAGACAAGTCCAGAAATATAGAATCTATGGAGTTGGTCTTAAAAGATGCGTTTACCCTTTTGGCCACAGCCAAAAACAGCGAGGAAGAAGGCGGCGGTCACGGACATTAATTACAAATTTAAGAATTGAAAATAGGAAGCCTCATAAAAGAAAAAGCCAAAAAACTAAAACAAGAATTAGTAGTGCTTCATCTTGCCTATGGAAACCCAATGACTCCCTGGACGGCACGAGTCCTCATTGTTATGGTCATAGGTTACGCCTTGAGCCCCATAGATTTAATCCCAGATTTCATTCCCATAATAGGTCTGTTGGATGATCTTATTTTGCTACCCTTAGGCATCTACTGGGCGATCAAGCTTATTCCTATTGAAGTTATGACAGCCAGTAGAGAACAGGCAAAAACTTATAAATGGGACAGAAAGAAAAGCACGGTGGCTGGAGTGGTGATCATCGCAATGTGGCTCTTACTCGTCTATTGGATCATAGCATCATTCACTACATTATTTTAAAGGATTCTATGTGGAGCCCGCTTTCGCGAAAGCGAAACTTGCCTCATTAAAACGACAACTCACAATAAGTAGAAAAAGAAACCATATAAATCAAAACCAGTGATCACAGGATGTTATAGTAAGATTAAGACAGAGACATCCCTATAGATGATAAATTTAACTACCATTTTGAGAGGTCAATGATCGCCTGCTACTGGGAATCCTAAGAAAGGACCATTAAGGGCACTGATTTTCATGGGAGCACAAATCATATCAAAATAGCGTACAAGCGCATTAACTTGAATAAAATTAAGATGAAAAAAAAACGAAACCTACGGGATATTGAGATGGAAGAACATGCTGGTGAGCACAGTCACGAGGATGGCCACAACCATAGCAGTCCAGAAAGTGTAAGCAAATTCAAGACTTACCTACCCGCGTTGTTCAGTTTTGTAATGCTCATAGCGGGAATCGCATTGGATTATTATGGTGTCGCTTTTTTCAAGGATTGGGTACGCATCGTCTGGTATGGTGTGGCTTATGTTCCAGTAGGTTTTCCAGTATTGAAGGAAGGCTGGAACAGTATCAGAAATGGTGATTTCTTTACGGAGTTTTTGTTGATGTCCATTGCCACTCTGGGAGCATTTGCCATAGGCGAATACCCAGAAGGTGTTGCCGTAATGCTGTTCTATGCAGTGGGCGAATTGTTCCAGCAGGCAGCAGTCAACCGTGCAAAGGGAAACATTCAGGCGTTGCTAGATGTACGACCTAACGAGGCATTGGTATATCGCAACGGCGATTACGTTCAAGTGAATCCTGAAAAAGTCGGGATAGGTGAAAAGATACAGGTGCGGGTGGGCGAAAAAGTGCCTTTAGACGGCCTATTACTTTCAGATAAAGGTTCTTTCAATACAGCAGCGTTGACGGGCGAGAGCAAGCCAGACACGGTTCAAAAAGGCGCAGCGGTGTTTGCGGGAAGCATCAATCTGGATGGTGTTATCGAGATGGAGACCACCAAGAAATTTAAGGATAGTTCCATTGCCCGCATCCTGGATATGGTGCAGAATGCTACCGCCCGCAAATCAAAAACGGAACTGTTCATACGCAAGTTTGCGCGTATTTACACACCTATAGTGGTGTTCCTCGCCATTGGACTAACCGTTCTTCCCTATTTTTTTGTAGAGGATTATCTCTTTAGAGATTGGCTTTACCGTGCTTTGATATTTTTGGTTATTTCCTGCCCGTGTGCATTGGTCATCTCCATCCCGCTGGGCTATTTTGGCGGATTGGGTGCCGCATCTCGCAATGGGATCTTGTTCAAGGGAGCTTCTTTTCTGGACCGAATGACTAAGGTTAATGTCGTTGTCATGGATAAAACCGGTACAGTGACAAAAGGTATTTTTAAGATCAAGGAAGTGGTCGTTTCGACTCCTCATAACGACCGGAAAACCGAGGATTCCGCTTTGGATGGTTCCGCTTTGGATAGTTCCGCTTTCGCGAAAGCGGAACTATCCAAGTCTATCCCGTCGCAGGACGGGACGAAAGCGGAACCATCCAAGTCTATCCCGTCGCAGGGCGAGAAGAGAGTGGAAAACAATCAAGCATCGAGCAAAGACGAAAGAAGATCATTGAGCGAAGCTGAAATGATGAAATACCTCATGGCTATGGAAGAGCAATCCACGCATCCCATCGCTAAAGCCATCATGGAATACAAAGCCGAAGGAGCAGATTTCCAAGCGACGGACCTATCAGAAATTGCAGGAAAGGGATTGAAGGGAACAGTAAATGGAAAAACCGTTTTAGTAGGGAACAAAGCTTTAATGAATTCTAATTCCATCGACGTGCCACCGGCAACTGACAGCATAGTTGAATCCATTGTGATGATAGGCATCGATGGTGTTTTTGCTGGCTATGTGACCATTGCAGATGAATTGAAAACGGATGCGCATCAGGCCATCAGCGAAATACGTGAATCAGGTATTTCTAAAATTATAATGCTCTCAGGAGATAAAGATTCCATCACCCAGCAAGTAGCCGAAGAGCTGGGCCTCGACTGGGCAAAAGGCGGATTGCTGCCAGAAGACAAATTAAACGAGGTGGAAAAGCTAAAGCAACAAATAGGAGTGACCGTTGCTTTTATAGGCGATGGTATCAATGATGCTCCCGTTCTCGCCACAAGTGATGTCGGTATTGCAATGGGTGGTTTGGGAAGCGATGTCGCTATTGAAACGGCAGACATCATCATTCAGAATGACCAACCCTCAAAAATTGCCCGTGCCATACAAATAGGTCGATCCACCAGGCGCATCGTATGGCAGAATATAGGTTTGGCCTTTGGTGTAAAGATTATTGTCCTCATTTTGGGAGCTGGTGGCCTGGCCACCATGTGGGAAGCCGTTTTTGCAGATGTGGGAGTGGCTATGCTAGCCATACTAAATGCGATTAGGTTGCAGAAGATGAAGTGGAACTGACGGTCAAAATCTTGAACAGTTAGTTAGAAGGCATGGATGTTTTGATCAAATGTCTCGGCCACAGGAAATTGAAATAGGGTTGCCGCCTTAAATCAATTCTAAGGGCTGAAAACGTTTACTGATATTCTTAGTTTTAGGTGGTTCTTTTAGGGAACAACTAAGGTTCTAACTCAAGCTTTCAGTGAAGTTCAGGTTCATGAGCAGGAGTAGAGTTTAAAATTTCTGCAATCCTATCCATCCAATCAGAGAGTTCTGTGCCCGTCGTATCAAAAGCACCATTGAAGTTGCCGTAAGGTGTGTAGTTGACTATACGACCGGTAAACAAGCCTATAGTAGGAACACCTGAAGCACTTGCTAGATGCATGATGCCGCTATCTGCCCCTATAAACACACTACAATTTGCCATTACAGAACCTATTTCCATAAGGTCTTTGCTGTAAAAGGAGCTCGCTTCAAAATTAATTTGCGATACATTTTCATTGGGTAGAATTTCCAGAATGTTGCACTGAGTAAACTCTGTTTGTAAACGCTCATAAAACAAATGCCACCATTGTGACGAATAGCATTTATTGCCCGTAGCATAGGTGAAAATGGCGATGGTAGGCTTTGAGTTTTCAAAAAAGGAATTCAGGATTTCCTTCCCTTTTTTTAGATCCTGTTCAGTGAGTTTTAAATCCAGGAGCGGAATATCAAAAGAGGTGTCGGTATCGCAGGAGCCTTTTAAAGAGAATACCTTACGCATTGCATAAATGGACTGTTTAGCATGATGGTTATCTTTTGGATCATTCAAATTATCCTCTGGATTTTGAAAAACCTTATACCTAGATTTGGTAAGGAGTGTCAACAGTTTACCTGAGGATGATCCTTTTACAGCATTTATGGTCAAATCATAACGACTAAATGGCATTTTCAACCAGATTCCTAGGTATTTGAACAGTTCATTAAAATGGCGTTTGGGGAGCAGTATAAATGTACCGACGTCATGGTAGTTTTGAAAAACGATAGGAGCTAAGCCACCTTTTGCTAAAATATCGATTTTTGCATTTGGAAACCTGGCGCTAATTTCTTGAATGAGGGGCATGGTAAGTAACATATTTCCCAGCCGGTGGTTAGGCCTCACCACAAGTACCTTTTTAATAGAATCTACGCCACTCTTGTTTAAAGTTTGCACTTTAGAAGTGTTCCCAATGTACTTTGTGAGCGTGTTCATTACACGTCTTCTACATTGGTTCATCTCAACAGGCACTTTCATAAGTAGTAAGTCTTAAGCTAAAACAAAGGTTAGCTGCGTAATCTAACTCTATTTTAAAGAAATTTTAAGGAAATTCTAAAGTAGTTCTATCTCCACTTCGGTTTCTGCTTCTAGTGGGGATTCAAAATCATGGAGCGTAGTAGGATTCTATCGATCCCGGTACTGCGTGACAGCTCGCTGATTTGAGAACTAATGCACCTTTTTAAGGTGTTTTTATGTAAGTTATGAATTATTATATAAAATACAATATGTTGATAAACAGATAAATACATTTCTAATGTAAAATTAATGTTATGTAATAGTAAATTAAAAGTAATTAATTCTTATATTTGGGTCTAAATTAATTACTATGAGATCCTACAGAACGCAAGTAAGCCGGAGAGATGGAAGTGTCTCTCGATTTGAAAACCTCATTGAAAGCTTTAAAGCATACGGCCGCAAATGCCGTAACTTCTACAAGCTAACAACAATGATGACCTAAGTATTAAACTCAAACCAGTTTAAAGCTGCGAGCCTAAGATTTTTAAATCTTAGGCTCGCATTTTGTTTGGAACCCCTTCAAACCTTTGGAAAATACCTGTTTTGATTTTGATTTTTGGTTGGACTATTAGGGTTCGGGTGGCCTCAAAAAATCAAGTATTTTCTATTCTGGTTATTTTTTTTGGTGGGAGAGAAGCATCCTCGAATTTAATTGACAATCCATTTAGTTTTTGAATACAATTTATATATCATATTGAAAATCAATTGTATATATTTATCAAGCCGATTCATAAAAAGCTTTTTCATACTAGCTTTCAATCTAGAAAACCAACCCATACCATGGAATTAAAAATCAAAAATTTAAACAAGACTTATTCAAACGGTGTACAAGCATTAAAAGATGTTACCCTAGACATACCTCAAGGTATGTTTGGTTTATTAGGACCTAATGGGGCAGGGAAGTCCTCCTTAATGAGAACCTTAGCTACTTTACAACAAGCTGACTCAGGGTCGGTACTGTTAGACAATCTCGATATTTTAAATGAAAAAGCTGAAGTTCGTAAAATCTTGGGTTACTTGCCACAAGAGTTTGGGGTGTATCCTAAAGTGAGTTCCTATAATATGTTGAACCATATTGCTTCCTTAAAAGGCATATCGAATCATGGAGAACGCAAGGTACTGGTAGAGTCTTTATTGAATAAAACCAATTTATGGCATGTTCGCAATAAAAACCTAGGAACCTATTCCGGCGGGATGAAACAGCGTTTTGGTATTGCCCAGGCATTAGTAGGGGATCCGAAACTAATTATTGTAGATGAACCTACCGCAGGATTAGATCCAGCAGAGCGCAATCGCTTCCACAACTTACTATGTGAAATAGGAGAGAATACGATCGTCATCTTATCAACGCATATCGTGGATGACATTTCCAACTTATGCAACAACATGGCTATTATTTGTTCCGGTGAAGTTGTATTAAAAGGAAACCCAACTGATTTAACGGATGGTGTAAAAGGGAGGGTCTGGACAAAGGCAATAGAGAAAAACGAACTTGAGAATTATCAAATGGAATTTAAGGTGATTTCAACGCACTTAAAAGCTGGAAAAACTGTCATACACGTGTTGAACGATAATCCACCTGACGCTACTTTTAAAGCTTTTGAAGCCAATTTAGAAGATGTCTATTTTGCTGAAATCACGGATCGTATGAATACTACTTTAGTGTAGTTGTCTAATCTCATTTTATAATATCATCAATTATGTTTAAAGAAATATTTTTATTTGAAATAAAATATAGATTAAAAAGACCAGCAACTTGGGCCTATTTTGGAATTCTGTTTCTGTTTGGATTAATTATCGCCATTGGCGGGAATGGTCCGGCCTCTGAAAAAGTGTTCGTGAATTCTCCTGTGGCGATTGCTACCATGCTGTCTACCATAAGTATTTTTGGGATCATGCTTTCCAGCGCCATTATGGGCGTTCCAGTCTATCGAGATATTGAACACAAAACAGAGAATTATTTTTTCTCATATCCAGTAACTGAAAAAGGCTATTTGCTAGGCCGTTTTTTTGGCTCTATGTCGGTACTTTTTATGGTGAGTCTGGGATTACAGATAGGATTAATTATTGGTTTTATGATAGGGCCTTATGCAGGTTATGTTGAACCAGATCGCTTTACTTCATTCGATCTTTGGCATTATGTCCAACCCACCTTAATGCTGTACTGGACTAACTTTTTCTTTGCGGGATGTATATTTTTTGCCTTGGTAAGCTTGACTAAGAAAGTCATGCTTGCTTATGCTGGCGGTGCCATACTCTTTATAACCTACCTGATAACCTTGACTTTGACTCAGGATATTGAAAATAAAGATTTGGTGAGCTTGATGGATCCTTTTGCATTGGGAACCTATCAAAATATCATCGAGTACTGGACTCCTGAAGAACAAAATAGTTGGACTGTTCCGTTTCAAGGAATGCTCATCTGGAACCGCCTTATTTGGGTAGGTTTAGGTGTGTTTGCCTTGCTTTTTACTTTATTTAAATTTGATTTTCAAAAGTTTTTAAATAAGAATTACACGTCTAAAAAGAAAGATGATAACGTAGATCTACTCAATGTGTCTGCTGCTTCCACTAAAATCCCAAGCGTTTCAAAAGCCTTTTCTAAAAGCCTGGATATTAGATTGATGTTTCGTTTGGCATACATGGAATTTAAAAATATCATTAGAGATAATTTCTTCATTGCCATTTTAGGTGCTGCCGTTCTCTTCCTGTTCTTTGACGCCTGGTTTGGATCTCCCATTTATGGAACGCCATCCTTACCTCTTACTTATTATATGTTGGAAATGAAAAATGATACCTACATCATTCTCATTTTTATACTGATTGTATTCATGACCGGCGAGGTGATGCACAGAGAGCGCAATGTGAATTACGATCAGATCTTTGGTTCTCTACCGTTGTCCAATAGTTTGGTTTATGGTTCTAAATTTTTAGCACTTGCCATGATCAGCTTTGTTTTAGTAAACATTGTAATGATTAGTGGTGTCCTCAACCAGGCCCTCAAAGGCTATTTCAACTTTGAATTTGAGATGTACTTTACAGACTTATACTTAATTGAATACCCTAAGTACCTCATTTTCGTACTCTTGGCCTTTTTTGTACATTCCTTAGTGGCTAAAAAGTTCATGGGACATGTAATTGCCATCGCTATTTGGGTCCTGCTTTTTGGATTGAATCAACTAGGAAATATCAATAATAATTTATTCTTATATAGTTATGCTCCTGGTTATACGGTCTCTGACATGAATGGGTTTGGTCATTTTGGAACCGCGCTGTTTTGGTTCCGTACATATTGGTTGGCTTTTGGTGCCGCATTGTTAGTTATCGGATATCTTTTTTGGATACGTGGAACCGATTCTGGAATAAAGGCACGATGGCAAATCGCTAAAGAACGTTTGAATGTCAAAACGATTTCTGCATTTGTCATTTTCATAGGTGTTTTCATTGGTTCAGGCATATTCATTAATTACAACACCAAAACCTTGAATAATTACAGAACATCAAAACAAGGAACCATAAGCAGGGCCGAATATGAAAAACAATTGGGCAAGTATGACAGGATTGCACAACCTAAAGTGATTGACGTAAAAATTAATGCAGATTTGTTTCCTGAAAAAAGATCTGCTCAACTCAAAGTCACCTATCAAATGGTCAATAAATCTGATGTAGTTATTGACTCCTTGCATTTAAACTGGGGTGCAGAAGGCTTGATGAAAAAAGAAGTAAATACCTTTACTATTGAAGGTAACACACCTAAACTAGGCAAGGAATACAAAGATTATGGGTATGAAATTTACGCTTTAGACAAACCTTTACAACCCAGTGACACCATTACAATGGTACTGGAAATCACTGGTTCCTATAAAGGATTTCCTAATGAAGGTTCAGGTTCAGATATCGTCTATAACGGTACATTTTTGAACAACGACTTCTTTCCTTCCTTTGGCTATAATGCGCAAGGCGAGTTAACTAGTGATCAAGACCGTAAGAAATACAACTTACCAATAAAAGACTATTCCTTACCTGATCAAAACAATGAATGGGGATTGAGCAATCTGCTGTTCAATGATGATGCTGATTACGTCACCTTTGAAGGAACCGTAAGCACGGCACCAGATCAAATTGCGATTATGCCCGGCTATTTACAAAAGGAATGGGAAGAAAACGGAAGAAAATACTACACCTATAAAATGAACGGGTTGTTAGACTTTTTCTACAATATTTCTTCAGCAGCTTATGAGGTGCATCGCGAGGTATGGACAGGTAAAACTGGAGAAAAAGTACAAATTGAAATTTACCATCATCCAACGCATACCTATAACCTGGATCGCTTTGTCAAAGGTGTAAAACATTCTATGGATTATTATGCAGAGAATTACGGGCCTTATCAATACACACAAATGAGGATTCTTGAATTCCCTCGTTATTCCACCTTTGCCCAATCGTTCCCCAATACCGTTCCTTTTGCAGAAAGTTTTGGATGGGTAGGCGATTTTAGTGACCCTAATGACTTGGATTATGTATATACCGTAACAGCTCACGAGGTGGCACATCAATGGTGGGGTCATCAAGTCACACCCTCTGCCACAAGAGGTTCCAACCAAATTTCAGAATCTATGGCAGAGTATTCTTCTTTGATGGTTATGAAAAAGGAGTATGGTGTAGATGCAATGCAACGATTTTTAAAAGAAGAATTAGATACCTACTTAAGAAGCAGGGCTAACGAAAGTAAGTTTGAAAAAACCTTAATGGATAATGATAATCAGGCCTATGTCTGGTATAGAAAAGGGGGGTTGATTTTATACGGTTTGCAGGACTTAATTGGTGAAAAGAATTTAAATAATGCCTTTAAAGCCTATGTGGAAGCAGCAGGTTTTAGACCAGAAGCACCTTTTACTACAACCCTAGAATGGTATGATTACATTAAAGCGGCAACTCCAGAGGAACTTCAATATTACCTAGAGGATAGTTTCAAAAAAATAACGCTCTACTCTAATAAAGTGACGAAAGCTACCTATAAAAAAGTGGATGAAGATACCTACGAAGTAACGCTAGAAGTAGAAAGCACCAAAAACTATTTTGATGGCAATGGAAAATTACTAGCCACAGGCGATCAACCCAATATGCTAGAAATTGCCGTGTTTGATAATGATATTAAAAACAAACAAGGAATGATTGTCAAGTCGCCGTTAGTTCTTGAAAAAGTATGGGTAAAACCGGGTACATCTACCTTTACCTATACCACAAAAAAGCTGCCGGTTAAAGCAGGTATCGATCCATATAACAAGATGATTGATCGCATTCCCGATGATAACTTAATGCCTGTAGAAAAATTATAAAATCGCTTTTAAAAGGGAATTTAGACGAAACGGTTGGGGTTTTATAAAAATGTCTTTAAAAGGCAAAAGAACCAAGTATCAACATGAAATGCATTTAGGCATAACTTGATTTCAGTTTTAGCCTTTAGGAATTGGATTTGAAATTCAAAGAAGGATCGTACGGCAATATAGCTTGCATAAAATAAGCTGCTTATATCGCTTTCGCGAAAGCGAACACAAAAGTACCTGCACGATATCATGAGGGAAATGATCCATGTGGTGAGAACTAGGTATGAATTTGTGTCCCAAATCGCTTTGCAAATGAACATTTATATACCCGTTAACCACCCTTGAAAGGGATGCCAGTAGGCAACTGTAAAATGAAACACGCTCACCATTAAACATACAATGAATCCACCTTCTAATCTGATAAAAATGAAACTACAAACAACAATCTTATCCATAGTTGCTATAGCACTAAGTATAACCAGCCAGGCACAATCTGAAAAAGAGAAAGTCATGGAAACAACCAGTAAAGCCACCATTGAAGGTCACATCTATTTCCTGGCAGACGACCTTCTCAAAGGCAGGGAAACAGGAACTGCCGAAATTAAAATAGCGGCCTCTTATCTAGCAAATACCTTGCGTAGTTATGGTGTGAAACCTAATCCCAAAACAGGAACCTACTATCAAGAAGTAACCTTAAAACGCGTTGCGCCTCCTAAGGAAGTGGTTATAGAAATTGATGGACAGCAAGTCAAAGATTATGCTTTGATAAATCCCGCTGCGATTACTTCCAATACAGATGCTGTGTATTTAAATCACGGTCTCGAGGAGGACTACCTAGGAATAGACGTAAAAGGAAAAGTCATAATTATAAAATCAGGAAGCACAGATGCCAGTGATGTTAGGTCTGCGTTTGGTTTAAAGGGTAAGAAACAGGAACTGGCAAAAACGCATGGAGTCACGGCAATATTGGAGCTTTTAGATACAGATGAAGACACCTGGGGATGGATTGACCATAATTTTAATAACTCACAGTTGATGGTGACTAAAAATGAAAACCAAGAAGTAAATAATAGCGATGCAAGCCTACCATCTCACCTTTGGATCTTAGACAAAAACCATGATATGACTACAAAATTGAGCACTATCAAAAGTATTTTAACTAAGGTAACTATAGGTCCACCCATCGAGGAAATAGTCCTGTCCCAAAATGTGATAGGAGTGGTTGAAGGCACAGATCCTAAGCTTAAGGAGGAGTTTATCATTTATTCCGGGCATTACGATCATGTAGGCATAGGCACACCAGACGATACAGGAGATGCGATTTACAATGGGGCAAGAGATAATGCAGTAGGTACCACAACGGTCCTGAGTATGGCTGAAAATCTCGCTAAATACCCAACAAAGCGATCTGCTTTATTCCTTCTGTTTACGGGAGAAGAAAAAGGGCTTTTAGGCAGTGAATTCTATGTAGAACATCCGGTACTGCCTCTAGAGCAAATGGTTTATTGTTTCAATAGCGATAATGCTGGTTATAACGACACCTCCTTAGTTACCATCATAGGCTTGCCCAGAACGACAGCGGCACAACATATCAAGAACGCTGCAACAACATTTGACCTCACGGCAATGGATGACCCAGCACCTGAGCAGGGCTTGTTTGACAGAAGCGACAACGTTCATTTTGCAAAAAAGGGAATTCCAGCACCTACATTTTCCCTAGGTTTCAAAGCGTTTGATGGAGATGTCACAAAATACTACCACCAGCCAGGAGATGAAGCGGATACCTTAGATTACGATTATTTATTGAAGTTTTTCCGGGCTTACATACTATCTGGAAGAAACATAGCGAACGACCCAAAAACACCTGCCTGGACTTCTGGCGATACTTATGAAGCAGCGGCAAAGGCTCTTTATGGGAACTAATATTTTTTAGTAAACTGTTTTTCAACAAGATAAAGGTAACAGAATGATTAAATTCTTCCGCCATTTACGTTTGAGTTCGCTTTCGCGAAAGCGATTTCCTAAGAGCAGTAGCGTTGCTAACAGGGATGTCACCGTCCATAGGGTAATTTGCAGGTGCCTGCCACGCCGCATTCCTAGAGCCCACGGAATCCATTTACGGGAAACCAAATGCCAGTTTCCATCCTTACAAATAGGGATATCTCACAAAGGCAATAGCACCACTAGATTTTAAGGGTATGATTTTTCTGGAGGAGGGCTGCATGGAGCATTTATGAGTTTTGAGTTTCTTTACTTCTCGATGCAGAATAGTGAACCCATTGATATTTCTAGGATATAAGCCTAACCAGTGGAGGATAGGTGTGCTTTTTTTGCTCAGAAAGAACCTTTACATCTAATCTTTGACCAATCCTGATTACCGTATATCAAGTATTCCAGAAGGGTTAAAATCCTAATGGAAATAATTTAACAACCACTCCATTATAATGGAAAATATTTAGCATTCAATGGGTTACCAGATATTTTAATGGAAAATCGCTAAAATATTCATAGCGGAAAATATTTTGCGATAATCATCTCATAATGGAAAATATTTTGCAATTTCGTTCTTTAAAACAGTTTTGATGGAAAAGAATAGCCCGTTGCACTTAAAGGAGATTATTTATGCCTCTGCAGACTCCGTTGAGTCGCGACGAATATCAAGGTGGGCAAGTGAAGGTCTTATACGAAAGATAGCTTCAAGGATTTACACGTCAAATCTTGAAGATACACCAGAGGATATCATACAACGAAATATATTTCCCATTCTCGGAAACCTTTATCCGGGAGCAGTTTTAAGTCACAGGTCTGCTTTTGAATTTCAACCTACAGCAAATAATCAAATATTCGTTACTTACAAATACACCAAGAAAGTAAAACTTCCCGGCATAACGATACGTTTTATGGAAGGTCCAGCCGCTATTGAGGGTGATACTTCTTTTTCTGGAGAGCTTATGGTTTCTCAGCGAGAACGAGCTTTGTTAGAAAACCTACAAGTTTCAAGGCAAACAGGAGCAGACTCTAAAACGCTAGCTTATCCTCAAATAGAAGAAAAATTAGAAAAGATTATTCGGATAAATGGTGAAGAGGAACTCAATGCTGTAAGAGACAGAGCGAGAGAAATTTCTGAGGAACTTAATATGCTAAAAGAGTTTGTAAAACTCAACAAAATAATAAGTGCATTACTAACAACAAGAGCAGCTAAAGAACTCAAATCTCCAGTGGCTATAGCAAGGGCTACTGGTTTGCCATACGACCCAGCACGAATCAAGATTTTTGAAATTTTATTTAGAGAATTAAAGCAACAAGAATTTAAAAACCGAGAAGAACAGAATACAACCACACAAGCCTATCGCAATTTCGCTTTTTACGAGAGTTATTTTTCAAATTATATTGAAGGAACTGTTTTTGAAATTGATGCAGCCAAACAAATAATTGCTACTCAGCAACCACTACCGTCCCGTAATGAGGATTCACACGATGTTTTAGGAACTTATCAAATCCTATCCAATAGGCAGGAAATGAAAATCGTGCCTTACTCGCCAGAGAATTTTATTGAAATTCTTCAATACCGTCACGCCACACTGCTAAGTGCCAGAACAGATAAAAAGCCAGGAAAGTTTAAGGATAAAAATAATCAAGCTGGAGACACGTCTTTTGTAGATATGGAGCTAGTGCGAGGTACATTGATACAAAGCTTTGACTTTTACAGCGCGCTCACGCATCCTTTCGCAAAAGCAGCATTTATCATGTTTGTAGTGAGTGAAGTGCATCCCTTTTTAGACGGTAATGGTCGTATGGCTCGTGTGATGATGAATGCCGAATTGTCTAGTGCTGGACATACTAAAATAGTTATACCTACCGTATACCGTGAAGATTATCTAGGAGGATTACACCAGCTTACCAGAAACTGTAATCCTAAAGTGTATATCCGGATGTTGGAACGGGCACAAGCATTCAGCCATACCATCCATGGTAGTGATATGGATGCCATGGAAGAAATGATACGTAAAAGCAATGCATTTAAAGAAAGTAATGCCGGTGTACTGAAAATAATAGTTTGATGAAAAGATCATCGAACGCCAAATCAACCAGACGACCGCCATGGAGCGCGGCGCTTTTATTAGAGAGAAGCTTTAGCGTATTTTAGACATTTAGTTAGCGAATGATGCTTAAAGTAATTTCGCTTTCGCGAAAGCAAAATAGTCTTGCAAAGAACAATCCTAGATCTCACTAAGTAAACGCATTTTCTTTCCTTTTACTTCCTTTTGTTTCGGTTAACCAGTATCTTCAACCACCCTAAAAGTACGATTCTTTCCTACAAAGGAGGTACGTCTTATTTTAGGGTTTTTAATTGTGCCCAAGTAAATCTTATCGAACCAGCCATTTGAAAAACGAGAAAGAAACCAGACAGATCCTCATCGATCAGCACCTTAGGGATGCGGGATGGAATGTGGCAGATCCTTCTCAGGTTTCTGAAGAGTTTCTGGTAAGGAAGAGTATGGCTAGTGAGCCTGAAGCTGGCTATGGAAACACATTTTCTGACTATGTGTTGTTCAACAAGTTCGGGAAACCTATTGCTGTTGTAGAAGCAAAATGTACTTCTAAAGATGCCCGAGTAGGACAGGAGCAAGCCAAACAATATTGTCTTGCCATCGAAAAGGAAACAGGAACATTGCCTTTTTGCTTTTTTACTAACGGAACGGATATTTATTTCTGGAACATCGGTCACTATCCGCCCAAGAAGATCATTGGTTTTCCCACACAAGCCGATTTTAAGAATCTGGATTACGTTAGGCGCTCTAAAAAATCGCTGGCTAGCGAGCTCATCGATACGGATATTGCTGGACGGGATTATCAGATTGCCGCCATACGTAGTGTATTTGAAGCGCTGGAAAAGAAACGAACCAAATTATTGCTGGTCATGGCAACGGGAACTGGCAAGACCAGAACCTGTATTGCTATGGTGGATGCACTCATGCGAGCGCATTGGGTAGAAAAAATACTGTTCCTAGTGGATAGAATTGCATTAAAAGATCAAGCTGTGGAGGCATTTAAGGAACATTTGCCCAACGAACCCGTCTGGCCTAAAAAAGGAGAGAAGTCCATTGTCATTGACCGCAGGATTTATGTTTCTACCTATCCCACCATGCTGAATATTATTAAAGATCAGGACAATCCACTGTCACCCCATTTCTTTGATATGATCGTGATCGATGAAAGTCACCGGTCTATTTACAATACGTATCAAGAAGTGCTTAATTATTTCAACACGATCACGCTGGGATTAACGGCAACGCCTACGGATGTCATTGATCACAATACCTTTGAGCTTTTTGAATGTGAGGATGGATTACCCACATTTGCCTATTCCTATGAAGAAGCGGTCAACAACAAACCACCCTATTTATGTGATTTTGAAGTAATCAGCATCAATACCAAATTTCTTGAAAAGGGAATCCATAAGGGAACCGTTTCACTGGAAGACCAGAAGAAATTACTGGCACAAGGTCGCGATATCGACTCGCTGAACTATGAAGGCAGCGACCTGGAAAAAATCGTACGCAATAAGGGAACCAATGCGCTTATCGTTAAACAGTTTATGGAAGAGGCTATTAAAGATAGCTTTGGGGTAAAACCTGGCAAGACCATTTTCTTTTGTCAAAACATAGCACAGGCGCGGCAAATGCAGGAGATATTCGATGCCATGTATCCAGAATATCACGGCGAGCTTTCTAAGGTTTTGGTTTCAGAGGATTCCCGCGTCTATGGAAAAGGTGGTTTGCTGGATCAGTTTAAGAACAATGACATGCCTCGTGTGGCCATAAGTGTGGACATGCTGGATACGGGCGTGGATGTGCGCGAGCTGGTCAATTTGGTTTTTGCAAAGCCTGTATTTTCATACACTAAGTTTTGGCAAATGATAGGTCGTGGAACGCGATTGCTGGAACCTGCCAAAATGAAACCCTGGTGTGCCGCAAAAGATCGCTTCCTTATCATGGATTGCTGGAACAATTTTGAGTTTTTCAAACTTAATCCCACCGGTAAAACCTACGACAGCAGCCTTTCGCTGCCACAACGCTACGCCGCTGCGAGAGTGGATAAAATAGAACAGGCTCTAGAACTTGATAAAATCGATATTGCCTTTAAGGAAATCCAGCTGTTTAGAAAACAGCTGCAACGCCTGCCACAGGATTCCATTAGCATACGCGATGCGCAATCCATATTGGTCAAAGTCATGGATGGTAAATTTTGGGAAGGAATAGATGTGGATGGTTTTGACTATTTGAGAACCCTGATCTTGCCTTTGTTTAAAACGGTTTCCCAGGTGGATTTTAAAGCCATGCAATTCAAAAAGATGGTACTAGATCTATCGATCACCTTTCTGCTGGAAGATGAGGATAAACTGGAAGTGGAGAAAGCAGCCGTTACTGAACAGGTCGCACTATTACCGCTTTCGGTGAACATCGTGGCGCGCGAGAAGGAATTGATACAAAAGGTGGTTACAGGCAGATACTGGAATGGAGCAGTGGATGCCGATTTTGACACGCTTTCGCGAAAGCTGGCTCCTCTCATGCGATTCATAGAAACACGCTCTGGAAAAGCACTCATGGACCATATCGATTTAAAGGACGAGATCACAAAGCGGGAACAGGTACAATTTGGTCCAGAGAACGAGTCGGTTTCCATTACCCGCTATAAGGAAATGGTGGAGGAAAAAGTGGCGGCCATGATCGACCGCAATCCTATCCTGCAAAAGGTACAGGAAGGTGGGAACGTCACGCCGGCGGAGGCAGAACAGCTTGCTGGCGAGTTGCTCTATGAAGATCCACACATTACAGAGGCACTGTTGCAAAAAGTCTATAACAACCAGCGTGCGACCTTTATACAGTTTATCAAACACATTCTGGGTATAGAACTGTTGCAGTCCTTTGAAGAAACGGTACATATTAAGATCAGCGATTTTATCGCCACGCATACCACGCTTACCTTGAACCAGATCGAGTTCCTGCAGCTGCTGGGTAGGTTTATCATAGAACGCGGCACCATTGAACGACGCAATTTACTGGAAGCGCCATTTACCATTATCCATCCTCGCGGGATCCAGGGTGTTTTTGCGCCACACGAGATTCAAGAAATTTTAACCCTAACAGAACAATTGGTGGCATAATGCCTGCTCGAGTATTTCGACAAGCTCCATATAAACTGAGTCGAGAGCTATTTACTAGCAAAATATTGAATAAAACATGAGTCTATTACAACACAATCCTGAAATCAAATCAAAAATTGTCGAGCTCTGGAACAAGTTCTGGAGTGGTGGGATCTCCAACCCGTTGACGGCTATTGAGCAGATTACCTATCTGCTGTTTATGAAAAAGCTGGATGAGAATGATAGTATCGCTTTCGCGAAAGCGGAATTCCTACAAGACGCATCCTACATATCCATATTTGCCGGTAAATTCCTGTTACCGCAAGACCGCCCAAAAGCCGATGCCACCAAAGCACAAATTGCCAAATTAACCGAAGAAAAAGGGATCGATAAAAACAGCCTGCGCTGGTCAGAATTCAAACGATTGCCGGCCGAAGAAATGCTCACGCTCGTGCAGCAATATGCATTCCCATTCATTAAGGAACTTGATAAAGAAGACTCGCCCTTTGTAAAACACATGCGCAACGCGGTCTTTATCATACCAAAACCGTCCTTGCTGGTAGAAGCCGTGAAGATCATAGACGCGATCTATGAAGAAATGGAACGCGACATGAGCGACAAAGGCCAGGATTTTCAAGACATACAGGGCGATGTCTATGAATTCCTGTTGAGTGAGATCGCTAGCGCGGGAAAGAATGGGCAATTCCGCACACCACGGCACATCATCAAATTATTGGTAGAACTGGTCGATCCACAACTGGGCAACCGCATTGCAGATCCTGCCTGTGGTACTGGCGGTTTCTTGCTGGATGCCTATCAATATCTGGTGACCAAAACCATCAAGGACAGCTCTGGAATTGAGGTCGATGAGGACGGCTTTAAACGTTCCAGTAAAAGCTCGCTGCTGGATGAACGTGTCAAGGATATTCTGGGCAAGAGTTTCCAAGGCTATGATATCGACCAGACCATGGTGCGATTGGGACTTATGAACTTGATGATGCACGGTATGGAAACACCGCAAATAGATTATAAGGACACGTTGAGTAAAAGCTATGTAGAAAGTAGTGAGTATGATGTGGTGCTGGCAAATCCACCGTTTACGGGCAATATTGATAAAGGCGATGTGAATGAGGAGCTGAAACTGAAAACCACCAAAAGCGAACTCCTATTTATCGAACGCATCTTCAACATGCTGCGCATGGGTGGAACGGCTGGTGTCGTGATACCGCAAGGCGTACTCTTTGGCTCTGGGAAGGCATTTATGGATGCCAGAAAGTTGATGATAGAAAAGAGCCAACTCAAAGCCGTGATCAGCATCCCATCAGGAGCATTCAAACCTTACGCAGGAGTAAGCACCGCATTGCTCATCTTTACCAAAGGCGGCGCGACGGAAGATGTCTTTTTCTACGACATGGAAAGCGATGGCTATTCGTTAGACGACAAACGCAACAAACTAGAAGGCACCGGAGATCTACAAGATATAATCGCAAGATTCAACCAGTTCAAGTCGAGCCCTGAAGCCAATCGAAGGGCGAGTCCTTCGGCCACTGAGGCTCTCGAAGTGGACCGCAAAGGCAAATTTTTTGCAGTTCCCAAAAAGGAGATCGTTGCTGAGAAATACGATTTAAGTTTCGCCAGGTATAAGGAAGAAGTGTATAAAGAAATCGTGTATAAAAAGCCAGAAGTGATTTTGGAAAAGCTGATGGGCAAGAATGGTCTGGAAGCGCAGATCAGTGCTAAGTTGAAGGAGTTAAAGGAGTTGTTTTGATGGAGAAAGATAATTGGGATTCGGATAAGTTAGGCAATCTCTGTGATGTGGTTTTAGGGAGAACACCAAGTCGAAGTAAAAAGCAATACTGGGGAATTGGGACATCGTGGACGAGCATTCGCGATATGTCTCAAAGGATTATTACAGAAACAAAAGAACAAATCACAGAAGAAGGAGCGATTGCCTCTAGGTCTCGATTGATTCCTAAAGGTACGTTGTTGATGAGTTTTAAGCTTAGTGTCGGTAAACTTGCATTCGCGGCAAAGGATCTCTATACGAACGAAGCAATTGCTGCATTGCCTATCAAAGACCTGAAAAGAATTGATCAAAATTACCTCTATTATCTGTTACAAAACATCCCACTTATTGGTGGGAATCAAGCGGTAATGGGTCAAACGCTTAATAAGTCATCTTTAGAAAATCTAAAACTCTTTTTCCCTAAAAACATAAAAGATCAAAAACACATCGCTCAGGTTTTGGGTGATTGTGAGGAGTTGATTGCGTTGCGTAGGGAAAGTATTGCCTTGCTGGATGAGTTGGTGAAGAGTACTTTTTTGGAGATGTTTGGGGATCCAACGCAACAAGATTATAATAGAGAATATACCAACCTCGGAAATTTAGGAGATTGGAAAAGTGGTGGAACTCCGTCAAGGAAAAAAGCAGAAAATTTCGGAGGAGAGATTCCATGGATAACTTCTGGAGAATTAAATGAAGTTTACATTTCTGAGGCGAAAGAACATATCACAGAAACAGGTTTGATTGGTTCAAATGCAAAACTTCTACAATCAGGAACTTTATTATTAGGAATGTATGATACTGCAGCCTTGAAATCTTCTATTTGTACCAAAGAAATGACGTGTAACCAAGCCATCGCATATTCTAAACTTGACGAAACAAAATGTCTTCCAGAATTTGTTTACACCGCAATACAACTAGGTAAAGAATATTACCGGAGTAAACAAAGAGGCGTCCGTCAAAAAAATATGAATCTGACAATGATAAAGGAACTAGAAATTCCTTTTCCGCACATTGACGCACAAACAAAATTTGTTTCAATATTTAAAGAGATTCAAATTTCAAAAGCTTTATTCTCATATCACTTACTTGAGCTTGAGCATTTTTATGGTCGATTGAGTCAGGACGCTTTTAAGGGTGAGTTGGATTTGAGTGGGTTAAAATTGAGAGATGGGAAGGAATTAAGTGATTTACTAGAGCTAGAGAATTCTAATAATAAAGAACCTGTAAATACTCCTTCATATAAACTTGATGATTATATGGATATGGAAGTGAAGTTAAATAAAGTTGCTGAAGGCAAGGTTGCTTATAAAAAGAGAAGCGATGGCATTTAACAATGAACTAATTGATGAAGATATTACTTCCACAAATGGAGGCGATTGGAACAGGAGAATCACATCTGACGATAGAAAAAGGTTTTATTTTTTCAAAAACAAACGATTCCAAACAAGAGTTTTTATTGAAAATACTGCTACAGCCTGCTTATTTGAAAATTGTCATTTTGAAAACGGTGTTGTTTTTAGTAAACCAAATGTATCAGCTGATATATTAGCAGATAAAATATTTAATTGTAGGATTGGATTGGTTGATTGTAAAATAGAAAAACAGTTAGTAATAACTGATTGCACATTTGAAAAGAAGGTCAGGTTCCACGATTGTGATATCGAAACCTTTCTTCCAGGAAACGCAATATTTAAAAATCTAGCAGATTTTTGGTCAACTTCGTTTAGAACTTCAGTTACATTTTATAAAACTGATTTTAATGCCACGACAGTTTTCAGTATGGTAACGTTTGAAAACAATGTACTATTTACGTATAGTTTATTGGCTGATAAAACTATCTTTTCTAGAACAAAATTTAAAAAAGGAGTTGACTTTTCACAGGCAATAATTTCTGGTGACTTAAGGTTTTTTGATTTAAATATTAGAATGTTTAAAAGTCCATATTTTCATAAGGATGACAAAGGATATCAAAAAGCAATTGATCATGAAGGAGTGATTCCTCTAGTTAATAAACAAGAAACATTTAGGCTATTAAAACATTACGCAAACAGCAATGGTGACGGAATGTCTGCTAGTAGATTCAAAGTTTTTGAATATCGATCTTATAACTTGCTCATTTGGAAACAAATGTGGCATAGACATCGATGGATAAGTAACTTAGCGAACATTCCGATGATGTTATTAAACAGAGTTACTAATAACTACGGAAGTAATTATTGGTTAGGAGTGATTTTCACTATTTGCGTAGCAATATTATTCTTAAATAGTATGCTTGGTGAATCGCTGGGATATTTCTACACGTGGGAATATGAGAATTGGCAATGGGATAAATTTACTACACTTATCAATCCAGTTCATAGGATTACTGACTTAAACGTTGAGCTTACAAAAAGAATATATGTTCTTGATTTTTTGAGTAGAATAACTGTAGGTTATGGAATTTATCAAACGGTACAAGCATTTAGAAAATTTAAATAATTAAATTGTTTACGAAAGAAGATTTAAAGGAATTATCAAGGAAACATGTGATGTATTCAGATGATTTCTGGAATTTAATGGAAGAATCTAAGCAGCTAGGATAGTTAAAGATTAAAGCATTTAAACCAGTTAAGTAGTGAGTAAAGAAAATGACTACCAAAGCAAATTTACCCATACGGATTTAGCTCTTTCAGAAACATAGGTAATTGATCTCTTGTGTGCTCGTGAAGGAAATAAATTAAAATATGATTTGATGGAGTTAATGCATTTTGTGACTCCAGATCTGGAAATAGAAGAATATGCGAAAATCAAGGGATTAATTATTAGTACGGAGGTACTAAGGAAAGAACTAGAGTTTGATCCAAATAGCAAACCAGGTGATTTTGATATTTTAGTCATTCCTTATTCAGAGACAGGGGTTCATATAGAAAGAACCGCGGCTATAGAAGTGAAAGTTGTACGGCCAACTAGAGCAAAGCCTGAGAGAAATGCTAATTCATTAGGAGTTACTCAACTTAAAGGAATGATTGAGGATGGTTTTCCTTTCGCTGGACTCATCCATGTTTGCATTCCGGAAGCATTACCAAAGGAAGAGATGATGGATATCAAGTTTTGCACGCTACCTGCTGGCGACAATACTGGACCTATTCCAGAAGGAAAAACTATAGATGATTTTTCGGTTAAAGTTAAAATGGATCAATTTCCTTACGTTTCAGTCAAAAAGCAAATTAGACGTTTGCTTGTTTATGATATACCAAAGTACGCTGGACTTTATGTCATGGGATTAGCTAAAAATTCTAATGGAGATATCTTATCTGAGCATATTCATGGGCCTGAAAGACATTATTTTACAGGTTACCTCAATCCGAAACGAAAAATTGAAACGCAAATGAAAATCGGTAAATTTCTCAGAGATAACCCTGATAGGTTTATAACAAGAAAAGTCAGGGATTAAAATGACCTAAGGCTTATATTTTTTTTTAATAGGCTAGGCACACTAACATACAAGCCTCTAATCGGCAAACATTAAAAATCCATGCAAACACAAAAATACACAGTAAACCAGCACCCTATTGAATCTTTACTCTCATGGGTAAAGGAAGGAGAAATAGCCATTCCAGAAATCCAACGGCCATTTGTATGGAAAGCCAGCAAGGTTAGGGATTTGATGGACTCTTTATACAAAGGATTTCCTATAGGCTATTTGATTTCGTGGCGCAGCCATGATGTACAATTAAAAGACGGTAGCAAATCAGACGGTAAGAAAATATTAATTGATGGACAACAACGCGTTACTGCATTACGTGCTGCAATCCTGGATGAGTATATCGTAACCAAAAATTACAAGCGTAAGAAAATACAGATCGCATTCAATCCACTCAACGAGCGCTTTGAGGTTTTGAGTGCGGCCATTAAGAAGGATAAGGAATGGATCGGTAATATCAGTGAGGTATTTGATGGCTCCGTAGATCAGTTTGATTTATATACCAACTATATAGAGCGCAATCCAGACTGCGATGGACAACAAGTTAAAAAAGCGATAAGCGGTCTTGTGAAAATGCCATTGCGTCAAATAGGAATGATTGAACTCGCGGCAGATCTTGATATCGAAGTGGTAACGGAGATTTTCATACGAATTAACTCAAAAGGTGTAGTACTATTAATCAGGCAGATTTTGCGATGTCAAAAATTGCGGCAAATGAAGAACACAACGGGCAGAATTTACGCAAGGCAATTGATTATTTCTGTCATCTCGCCGTAGCACCAGAGTTCTTTGACCGCATCAAGGACAACGATACTGAGTTTGCCAAAACAGATTACTTTTCAAAAATGACCTGGCTGCGCAATGAAACAGATGATTTGTATGATCCAGGGTATACAGATATGCTGCGGGTAAGCTTCGGTACTGAATTTAAGCGAGCAAAACTGGAAGATCTGGTAAGCCTGCTTTCAGGTAGAAATTTTGCAACAAGAAGCTACGAAAGCGAAATCATTACCCAATCCTTTGAAAAACTCAAAGCTGGGATTTTCAAGTTCATGAACGAAACAAATTTTAAACGTTTCGTCATGATCATCAAGAGCGCTGGATTTAAAAAGCCGTGGATGGTTCGTTCACAAAATGCGATCAACTTTGCCTATCTACTTTATATTTCTTTGAAGGATAAAAATTATGACGCCGCTCTTATTGAATCTTATGTAAAACGCTGGTTCGTTATGAGCATGCTTACCGGAAGATCGTCTGGCTCTTTTGAATCCCAATTTGATTTTGACATCAAGCAATTGGAAACTCGAGATTTTGGAGAATATCTAGAAAGAGTAGAGGCTGCGGAATTGAGTGATGCGTTCTGGGAAGTTACTTTGCCACAGGCAATGATAACGTCGGTTGCCAGTAGTCCCTACTGGTGCGTTTATCTCGCATCACAAATCGTCACTGGAGATAAAGGGTTTCTTTCTACTTCTATAACAGTAGAAAACATGGTAGAACACCGTGGTGATATCCACCACATTTTCCCAAAGGATTATTTAAAGAAGCAAGGATTGACAAGAGGTCAGTACAACCAGATTGCAAATTACACCTACATGCAATCAGAGATCAATATAAAAGTAGGGAACAAGCCGCCATCTGTTTATATGGGAAGTGTATTGGATAAAGTCCACGCTGGGGATAAATCGGTTACAGGGTTCTCATCAACTCAAGACATCGAAAGTAATTTGAAAGAGAATGCAATTCCCAGTTATTTCATGACCAGCGACGGGAAGGATTATGATACTTTTCTAGAAGATAGAAGAGCTTTGATGACAGAGAAAATCAAGAAGTATTATAAATCCTTTTAGCATTGCCTAGCTTAAAGACGAGAGTAATGAAACCCATATTTGGAAAACGCAGCAGATTAGTATAGTATTGTTTTATGAGTAACAAACACAACCCAACTTCCTTTAAAAAAGGAGAAGCTTTCGAAGGTTATGTAGAGCAAGTATTATTTCCAAAAAGTGATTATGACTTGCTGCATAAAACGAATGCCTACGATCAAAACAATGAGCGTTACGTGGGTGATTCTAAAAAACCTGATTACAGATTTAAATGTAGGATAACAGGAGCTGAATTTCATATAGAGGCAAAGTACCGCAGCAAGTCTTTTAATGACTCTTATGACATTTTAAGTAAAACCCAAGTAAAAACTTTTGCGGCGATACATGCAGAGAACCCGATTTTTATAGCGCTGGGATATGGAAATGAAGCAAATGACCCAGCATATGTCAGCTTGATTCCATATGAACAACATCGCGATTTGAGAATCCCTGTTGAAATAGCGCTAAACTATCAAATAGATAAAGCAACCGTTCCCAGTAACCTTGTTTTAAGAAGGAAACTCCTGCTGCGCAACTGGAGGAAGAAGCCATAGAGGAAAGGGCAGAGCCTATGGCAACATCTAGAGTAAAATACCCGATGTGGCTGTTGGTTTTATTGGCCGCTGGTATATGCTTGGGTGCTTTGGGTGTGTATCAAAGCAGTCAACCATCAAAAGAAGAGCAATTACAACAGCGAGTGGAAAAGTATTACAGGCTGTTAGACGCAAACGATCTTCTCGCGCTAGAAGATTATATCTCGCCAGAGATAAGGTTTTGGTATGGGGAATCTAACCCTGAAGTAGCAGAGGTTATCAAAAACGTAAAAGCCTATCGCGATACATACCCATTTACAAAAACGAAGATTGACTGGACTAAATTTAAAGTGATAGAAAATGAAGACGGAACATTTACGGCCACCTATCCCATGGAATATAAGGTAAAGTCTAAAATGGCAGCTCCATACAGAGCCTATGATCTGGATCTAACCACCGTGTGGGATCAAGATTTTAAGATAATTAGCGCCCAAGAAATCAGAAAGTAACTTGTAATGCAATGCCCCTGCAACCCCACCATAACCTACGCTTCCTGCTGCGCCATCGCCCATAAAAATAGCGATGATGTCAAAATTCCCATAACCTCTCATGGCGAAATAGTCCATACATTATCTAATAACTAAGGGCGTATTTTCTTAAAAAAAAGCTGAAGAAACATTATCTTAAAAGCTGCTGAACTTGTACAAAAGCAAAATTTACAAGAATCGTAATCCGTTGAAACTGTAATACGGATTTGATCATATTTCATATCTTCGAAATATGCTTCATAAATATCTTCTACTGTTTCTGGTTCTCGGTTCAGCTTTTTTTGGATCATCGCAAGAAAATCGTTTGTTGTTGAAAGATTTAGATGATGCTATCGAAAGTCGAAAAAAATATGAAGAGGAAAAGATCAGTAACATTGAAAATATCAAGGCTGCTCTATCTAATAAAAATTTAAGTGATTTAGATATTTACCACGCAAGAGCAAAACTCATTGACCTTTATAAGGATTATAATCTAGACAGTACCGTTCACCACATTTCTAAAAACATCAAAACTGCCGAAAGAATTGGTTATGATAGCTTATTGACTAAGTCAAAACTTCAATTAGCTTCTAAACTTTCTTCTTCTGGAAACTATAAAGAAGCTTTTGAGATACTTGAAAATATCCAAAACGATAGTCTTACCAATAGTAATCGCAATACTTATTTATATGAGTTTGCTTTGCTTTATAAGCAGATGAGCAATTATACGCCTCTTCAAGAATCAAGTGATTCTTATCTAGAACAATATAAAATTTATGCCGATTCATTATTAAATGAATTGCCGATGGAATCTGACACGTATAAGTATATGCTGCAAATGCGTTTGAGAGATGAAGGAAAATTAAAAGAAAGCCTTGCTGTTAATTTAGAATTATTGAAGGAGTTATCGCCTGATTCACGGGAATATGCAGGCTTAACCTTTTTTATATCAACCATCTATGCTTCACTTGGAAATACAAGAGAACGCCGGGCATATCTTGCACGATCTGCCACAGCAGATATAAAAGCTGCTGTAAAGGATAATGCCTCGCTAGCTGACCTTGCTGTTGATCTTTTTCAACAAGGTGAAGTGGAAAAAGCACATGAATATATCAATATAGCATTTCAAGATGCTAAGCAGTACAATTCAAAGCTTCGCTTTGTGACTATAGCTAATGTGCTTCCTGTCATCAATCAAGCTTATGAAACAGAATTAAGAGCCCAAAAAAGAAGTTTGTGGGCCAGTATCATCATTATAAGCCTCATGGCGGTGCTACTTATTCTTGCCATCATTTACATCAATAAACAGTTGACTAAGATTGTAGAAGCACGACATGGACTAGAGAAAGTAAATGAAAAACTACGCCACACAAATGACGAGCTTCTTAATCTATCTGAAGAATTACGTAAAACGAATACGATCAAAGAACATTACATTGGTAGTTTGTTGAGTTTGAGTTCAAATTATTTAAGTAAGCTTGATGGCTATCGAAAAACGGTGACGAAAATGCTTTTGCGTAAACAATATGATGAACTTTTGAAGCGTACCAAATCTCATGATGTTATTAAAGAGGAACAACAACTTTTCTACAACAATTTTGATAACATTTTTCTTCAAATCTATCCGAATTTTGTGATGCAAGTGAATCAGCTACTTAAAGAGGACCAACAAATACGAATCAAGAAAGATGAGCTTCTTACACCAGAATTGAGAATATATGCGCTTATACGATTAGGTATTTGTGACAGTTCTAAAATAGCAGAGCTACTTCATTACTCGGTTAATACCATTTATAATTATCGTGTTAAGTTGAAAAATAAGTCCAAAGGCGATAGAGATTTATTTGAAGATGAAGTCAAAGAAATCGCCTAAACAGATTCTTAATTTGACATTATACCAAGATTTAATTGTTGAATCAAAATATTTATAGGGGTTTTATTGCTTAATGTATAAATTATCCTACTACTTTATTTGAGCACATCCTATTTTACAAAACACTGATTTTTAATGTAATATATTAAAGTGACGCCTCTAAGTATCCACTTTAATTTTTTAGGGATGGTTTAGATCCTTAAATCTTCCTTTCTTCGTAGTGTTCTGTTAATTATTGCGCAGATCGAAAGTTCATGAAGAAAACACTCCCATTTTTAGTACCCTCATGTCATTCTCATTTCGGGATCGAATTTGTTTTTGTCCGTCATGACTACATCGATTTCGGAATTCTTAACAGCTTTTATCACAACCTATTTGATACATACGATTTCCAAAGAACGTTTTCTTTGAATTCATCAATCCATCAATTGGAATCTCAAAACCATTTAATGTTCTTTTAAAATCATTACCTCTTGTCAAATTCAAAATATCAACTCAAAAACCAAATAGTCTTGAAATCACACCTTTTCATTTTTAGATGTAAACTCTTCTGGGTAGTAATTTTTCTTCTAGCGCTATTGCAACCTATTCAAGCTATGAGTTTGAGGTTGAATGATGAGTGGAACGCATTTCGCAAAAGCGATATTATTACAACGAATAGCAAAAGTGATGTAGACTTTTCAAATGATCATAATGATGATTATACCGCTAATGATAGAAACAATTTCAAACAAAATATAATAAAAGGAAAGGTTACTGACTCCAATGGACCACTATTGGGGGCTACGATAATTGTACTAGGCAGCAACAATGGGACAACTACTGACATTGACGGTACTTATGAAATCATGGCTAGCACTGGTGATCAAATACGATTTTCCTATCAAGGGTATGCCACACAAGTGATTACCGTTGGAAACGATACCAATATTGATGTGGTTATGGTACCAAGCGAAAATAGGCTGGATCAAATTGTGGTGATAGGCTATGGTAAAAGCTCTAGACGCAAGGTAACCACCTCTATCAGTTCTATAGATCAAGAACAGGTTGAAGATAAGCCTTTTACATCTGTTGAACAAGCTTTAGTGGGAACGGTTCCAGGGGTTTCTGTGATTCAACCCTCAGGAAGTCCAGGTGCTGGAGTTTCCGTCAGAATACGTGGAACTAACTCCATATCTGCAGGTGTGGAACCGCTTTATATTATTGATGGTGTTCAAGTGTTAAATACGCAAGGCCTAAATCCAGCAGACGTCAAATCTATAGACGTTTTAAAAGATGCCTCTGCCTTAGCGATCTATGGATCCAGAGCTTCAAACGGTGTGGTTTTGATAACTACGAAACGAGGATCCAGTAGAGAATCTGTGATTAATTTTTCTTCTTATGTTGGGGAAGATAGAGTCGTCAACACATTACCTGTTTTGAATAGCCAGCAATATATTGATTACCTAAATATATCATTAGCAAATGCTGGTCTTGAACCAGTGACAGATCCATTCGGTTTTCAAAACAATACGGACTGGCAAAAGGAGCTATACGATCCCGCATTTATCCAGAATTATCAAATTGCTTTTTCTGGAGGCAGTGAGAAGTCCAATTATTATTTGTCAGGTGGGTATAGAAATCAGGAAGGCGTCATCGATCCTTCAGAGTTTGAGAGATATTCATTGCGATTCAATGGGGACTTTGAATTAAATGACAAATTTAGAGTTGGGACCAGTATGGCTCTTACAAGAACAGAAAGTGCTGCTATTAGTGATAACGCACGGGTCAATCAAGGCGGTGTTGTCTTGAGTGCTTTACAGACTCCACCAACAATACCAGTCCAAAATGCGGACGGGACGTACCCATTAAATCCATACCAAGCGTTGGAAAATCCAATAGCGTTAGTTCGCGGTCAAAATTTGGAAAGCCTTACTTATAAAATTATTTCAAACGTCTATGGGGAGTACGATCTTCTCGATAATTTAAAGTTGAAATCTTCATTTAGCGTTGATCTTAACGCTGCTAAGGTTGATATTTTTATTGATCCTTTCACTACCGGCAATGGACGGGCGCTAGGAGGACAGGCAACCAATCAGAATTTTGATGAGTTGGTTTGGACCTGGGATAATACCATTGACTATAATTTAAAGGCAACTGATGATTTGGATCTTAGCTTTTTGCTGGGTACCACTGCTCAAGAATCTAAATTTGAATCTTCTTTTTTAGTAGGTCAAGGATTTACAAACGCATCTGTCCAGACTGCCGAGGCGGCATCTGAAGCTATTGACGTGGGTGCTGCAGAATCTGGATGGGCAAATATTTCTTATTTCACTAGGGTAGGTGCAGACTACAAGGATAAATATTTATTGAATGCGACATTGAGGCGTGATGGTTCCTCAAGGTTTGGAGCAAATAATAGATATGCGACCTATTATGCCGCTTCAGCGGCATGGTTAATTTCTGAGGAGACTTTCCTTGAAAAGTACGATTGGATGGATTTAGTGAAATTGAGATATGGTTACGGTACGCTAGGAAATCAACAAATTGGTGATTTCAATTCTTTTGGACTTTATAGCCCAGGAGGAAGTTATCCCATCAATGGTCAGATAGCTCCGGCATTTTTTCCATCACAAATCGAAAACAGAGATTTAACTTGGGAATCCACAGAAGGACATAACATCGGGCTTGACTTAGCACTTTTTGATAGGCGATTGTCATTCACTGCAGAAGCATATCATAAACGTACGTATGATTTATTGTTAAACAGAGAAATACCTACTACTTCAGGATTCTCAAACTCCTTGCAAAATATAGGTGAGATGGTCAATAAAGGGTTGGAGTTTAGTGGTACCGCAATTCCTGTGCAAACAGAAGATTTTAGCTGGACATTAAATGCAAACATTAGCATTAATAGAAATGAGGTAAAGGATATTGGAGGCAGCCCAATATTTGGTGGAGGCGTTCCAGATCAAGGCAATGTAGCCATCATAAGAGAAGGCGAACCCATTGGTAACTTTTTCGGTTATGTAGCTGAAGGTATCGATCCCAATACAGGAAATGTAATATTTTCTGATATAGACGGCAATGGTATCGTAAACGAAAGCGACCGCACCATAATCGGGAATGCCCTACCAGATTACACCTATGGCATCAGCAATACATTTAGTTATAAAGGATTGGAATTATTTGTCTTCTTTCAAGGTAATCAAGGGCAGGAAATTTATAACGCCACACGTTTTGAGTTGGAAAACCAATCCTCTTTTAAAAACCAATCAACCACCACTCTGGACCGTTGGACTCCAGAAAATAGAGATGGTACGGTACCTATTGCTGTCTTTGGAGATCCTGCACAGAATGGTAGAGCATCGTCACGATGGGTCGAGGATGGATCTTTTGTCAAGCTAAGGGAAATAACACTCTCATACAATCTACCTCCATCTATTTTAGACTACCTAAACGTTTCCAGCTTCAAAGTGTATGTTCAAGGTAGAAACCTTTATACGTGGACGGGCTATTCAGGATACGATCCTGAAGTTAGTAGAGATGGCGGTAGTACCATATCCTCAAATATCGACTATGGGACTTACCCACAGGTAAAATCGGTATTATTTGGAGCAAATTTAAATTTCTAACAATCATGAAGATAAACACATATATATACGCATTGATTTCTGCTTTTCTGTTCATAGCTTGCTCTGATGATTTCATTGATAAAGAACCTTTTACACAGGTTTCCACGAGTAATCTATACCAAACACAAGAAGATGCAGAAGCTGTTTTAATAAGTTGTTACGATGGACTTCAACCAGACTCTTACTATGGGTTTGATATGTTAGTTTATGGCGAAGTACGTTCAGATAATTGTTTTGCTGGTGGAGATAACGCAGCTAATTTTCAAATCGACAACTTCAATATTAATCCTACGAATGCTGTTATCACAAGATCATTCTCCCAAATGTATAGCGCTATCAATCGCGCAAATACGGTATTGAATCGTGTGGCGCAAATGGATGACGAACTTTTTGATGATGGAAGAAAGGAAGGAATTTTAGGTGAGGCTTTATTTCTTAGAGGTCTTCATTATTTTAATCTAGTAAGACTATACGGTGATGTTCCCCTAGTAATAACAGAGACTACATCATTAGATCCTGCAGAGCTTAATGTTTCTAGAACCTCGCAAGAAGAGGTTTATAACCAAATAGTACTGGACTTATTAGATGCCCAACGGCTGCTTCCTGATGTGCCAGTAGATCCAGAACGAGCTGGTAAGGGAGCAGCAGAAGCATTACTTTCAAAGGTGTACCTCACTTTAGAGGATTATCCCAACGTAGATGTATGGACGGAAGCTGTGATGAGAAGAGGTTTTGGATTGCAAACCAGATTTGACAATCTATTCAATCAAGAAAACAAGTTTAACAACGAGGTCATTTTTGCGGTACGTTATTTAGGCGATGTTGAGGGAAATGTCTTTCCTGAGCTCGTTTTACCTACACCAGAGGCAGCTTTTGACTTTATTAAATTCAATAAACCGACGCCCAACAGCATCAATCAATTTGTAGGTAGCGATAATCGCGCGGCATCTTCATTTGTTCGAAGAAATGGAGAGTCATTTATATACAAATGGCGCAATGGCGAGGCGTTCCAGTCGGCAGATTATACTATCGTTTTACGCTATGCCGATGTGCTGTTGATGAGAGCAGAAGCCCTAAACCAAATAAATAGGACTGGTGATGCAATAGCCTTGCTCAATCGTGTTAGAACACGTGCTGGACTACCTAACTATGGTGGACAAATAGATCCTGCATCAGTAGACGCTGCAATTTTTCAAGAGCGCCGTTTGGAACTCATGTATGAAGGTCACCGCTGGTTTGACTTGAAGCGTAAAGGCTTTGCAACTGTAGCAGAGGCTCTTGATACTTCTAAGGATATCAGTATTTCAGAATTTGAGTTGCTACTCCCCATTCCACAAACCGAGTTGGATAGAAATCCCAACTTGACACAAAACCCAGGATACTAAACAAAGAAAAAATGACATTGAGGATGATTATTTTGAAACGTACCGTTGTATCGCTAATAGCAATAACACTTATTGTAAGTTGTCAGTATGACGATAGCACCGCTTTAGACACCATAGTTTCCAATACTGAAAACGGTCAGGTGACAGCGTTTCTGACCACACCAGACCAGAATTCTTTAGTCCAAGAACTGCAAACAAAGTTTGAATTTTCCACAGACGTGCGCAGTGATTTAGTCATCTCCATTGACGAGAATGATGTATTACAAGAGGTTGAAGGTTTTGGAGCAGCGCTGACAGGTTCTTCAGCATTTCTCTTGAACAACAATCAGGAAGCTTTAAACACCTTATTTGCCCAGGATCAATTGAATTTGAGTTATGTAAGACTTACTGTAGGCTCATCTGATTTTAATAAAATTGATAATTATACCTACAATGACACTGGCGGCGCACCAGACCCCACTTTATCTCAGTTCTCCTTGGAAAAGGACAGGTTAGACGATAATCCAATCATACCAGTGGCGCAACAAATAGTAGCTATCGATAGTGAAATTAAATTTTTGAGTTCGCCGTGGAGTGCACCGGCCTGGATGAAAAGCAATAATTCATTGAATAATGGTTTTTTATTAGCATCTAATTATTCAGTGTACGCCAGATATTGGGAACTATACCTAGAAGGCTATAAAAATGCAGGTATAGAAATAGACGCTCTTACACCACAAAATGAACCACTTTTTGGTACGGATGAATATCCTTCCATGTTCATGAGCGCACAGATGCAAGCCACGTTCATAGGCCAGCATTTGGGTCCACGGTTAGCCGCAAACACCTCAATATCCCCAAAAATTATTTCCTATGATCACAACTTCTTTGTGGGTGCTGATCCGGATTATCCAACTACGGTACTTTCAAATCCTCTAGCTGCTCAATATACGAATGCCGTTGCCTACCATGCTTATGGCGGTCAACCATCAGATATTGATGCCTTTAGAGATGCTTATCCAGATGCCGAGATTTATTTCACGGAACAATCTGGAATACGAACAGGGAACACCACATTTGGCGGAGAGCTTAACTTTTTTTTAAAAAATGTCTTTATCGGCACCCTGCGTAGGGGGGCAAAGGCAGTTCTCTTATGGAATTTGGCTTTGGATGAAAATGCTGGACCAACAAATGGTGGTTGCGAGATCTGCACCGGCGTTATTGAAGTGAGCTCTTCAGGTGCCATAAGAAAAAATCCAGAGTTTTATATTCTTAGCCATTTCACAAAATTCGTTCAACCAGGCGCAGTAGTCATCAATTCCACCCAAGTGGAAGGGCAACTGCTCAATGTAGCTTTCAAAAATCCTGATGGCTCTAAAGTCTTGGTACTCTACAATGATTCTGGTTTGAGTGGACAAGACATACGAGTAGATATAGAGATGAATGGGCAGCGTTTTAACTATGCAGTGCCTAATGGCAGCCTGACCACATTTACCTGGGATTAAAAATAATTTAGATTTAATTTAAAAACACATGTTATGAAAACAATTAAATACCTTCTACTGATATTTCTATCAGTTATGGTTTTATCTTCTTGTGAGGATGAAATAGACAACCTGGATGAGCCTATAGCCTTTACCGTAAAGGCAGGTGAGTTAACTTTTCCATCAGAGAATGCATCCATAATTCTGAATTTGGAAGATGCAGCATCAAACGTAGAATTTGCTTGGAATCCTGCCACAACAGATTCTGGTTTTCTGGTTACCTATCAATTTCTTTTGATGCAGGATGGATCAGACCTTTCTGATCCTTTGTATAGTTCCGCTTCCGCGGAAAGCGGGAAGGCGACCTACATTAACGTTCCACAGGAACGTTTAGATGAAGCATTAAGTAGCGCGGGCTTGAACTCTGGCGAATCATTGGATCTTACATGGGCCGTGATTGCAACTGCACAACAAAATACAGCCATATCCTCAAGAGCGATTTCCATAACCCGTTTTGATTTTCCAGATACGCCAGAAAAACTTTATATAGCAGGAACAGCTACAGAAGTAGGTGATAACCCTGAAAATGGGATTCTTCTGCGCCGTCTTTTTAATGCAAATGGAGACCCTATCAATAAATATGAAGGATACACTTCATTGAGTTCTTCTGGAACTTTTAGCTTTTACGGATTCCAAAACAGATCATTGGTTTTTGGTGGTAGCAATGGAACCATTAGTGCTGGCGGTGCCGCAATTACTCCAGAACGAACAACCACCTATAGAATCAGGGTAGATTTTATAAACAGTACTTATGAGTTACAACCTGTTACTTGGAGTATCGTGGGTAATGTCATCACAAATGGTTGGGGCGGCGATGTGGCAATGACCTACCAAGGCAATGGCACCTGGGCCATAACCTATGAATTTATTGATGCTGACCCTGGTGATCCAAACGATCGTTTCATCTTTAGAGCCAATCAAGATTGGGGCTTTGTGATCAAAAAGCTAGTTGGGAGTAATGAAGTATTGGCAGAAGATATAGCCAATAATCAAGGGATCACCGTTGACGATATTCCCTTATCCCAACTGGGTGAGGCCACAGTGACGCTCAACCTCTCTGGACAACAACCTACGTACTCCATCAATAATTAACAATAGCAGTATTTCCAATGTCGTATCATAAATTATTTATTCTCCTAATTCTAGTTCTTGCCTGCTTCTTAGCCAAGGGACAAACAGTTACCTATTCCAATGCTGAAATACGATCCTTGATAGAAAGAATGACCATCGAGGAAAAAGTAGGTCAAATGGCACAGATTACCCTAGATGTTATTACTCAGGGAAAAAATGAGATGGAAAGTGATGAACCGCTTGTATTGGATCTTGCATTGGTGAAGAAGGCGCTGGTTGAGTACAAGATAGGCTCCGTTTTGAATACGGCTAATAATAGAGCTAGAACTAGAGACAAGTGGCACGAGGTAATCGGGCAACTACAGCAAGTAGCCATGCAAAACACACGCCTTAAAATACCTGTGCTGTACGGCATCGATGCTATTCATGGCACGACTTACACGGCTGGAGCAACGTTTTTTCCACAACAAATCGGACTTGCTGCCACTTGGAATCCAGAAATGGCAAAAACAGCTGCAGAAATCACGGCCTATGAAACGAGAGCTTCGGGCATACCTTGGGATTTTTCTCCAGTACTTGATTTAGGTCGTGATCCCAGATTTCCTAGAATATGGGAGACTTTTGGCGAGGATCCCTACATGGCATCTGTTTTTGGAGAGCAAATGGTCATAGGTTATGAGGGAAACCATTCATCTGGCAGTATTGATAAATTCCACGTTGCTTCCTGCTTAAAACATTTTCTAGGTTATTCCGTGCCTACCAGCGGTAAAGACCGCACTCCTGCTATCATATCTGACATACAGTTGGAGGAATTACACATTCCGCCGTTTCAAAAAGCGATAGAAGCTGGAGCATCTTCCATCATGATCAATTCTGGGATTATCAACGGTATTCCTGTTCATGCTAACAAAGAGTTACTTACGGGCTTGTTAAAGGAGCGTCTTCAATTTAAAGGCCTGGTAGTGACAGATTGGAAGGATATTGAGAACCTTCATGAAAGGGATAAGGTGGCAGCGACAATGAAAGAGGCGGTGATGATGTCGGTAAATGCCGGTATTGACATGTCCATGATCCCGTACAACTTTGATTTTTGCACGTACCTGGTAGAATTGGTCAATGAAGGTAAGGTAGAAATGAGCAGGATTGATGATGCTGTTGAACGCATTTTAAATCTCAAAAACAAGTTAGGGTTGTTTGACGTATCGCTTTTCGCGAAAGCGGAATACCCACAATTTGCCAGCAAGGAATTTCAATCGAAAGCCTATGAGGCAGCACTGGAATCCATTACGTTGTTAAAAAACCAAAATGGAACTTTGCCACTGGCAAAAGGTACAAAGGTTTTGATCACAGGCCCTAACAGTAATTCCATGCGTACGCTTAATGGCGGTTGGAGTTATTCCTGGCAAGGTGAAAAAGTAGAAGAATTTGCTCAAGAGTACAATACGATTCTAGAAGCAGTCACTAATCAATTGGGTTCAGATAAGGTTATCTATGAAGAAGGGGTTTCCTATAACCACGAAGGCAGCTATTGGGAGGAAAAAAATATTGACATTGAAGCAGCCGTGAAGGCATCACAAAATGCCGATGTAATTATATTATGCCTGGGAGAGAACTCCTATACAGAGAAACCAGGAGATCTACACGATTTGGAGCTATCCAAAAACCAGATTAATCTGGCCAAAGCCTTAGCTGAAACAGGTAAGCCCATCGTACTTGTTCTCAATGAGGGACGACCCAGACTAATAGGTGAGATCGAACCACACATGTCTGCGATTGTTCAAACCTACCTACCCGGAAATTATGGGGGCGATGCTTTAGCTACATTATTGTTTGGCGAAGCTAATTTTTCAGGTAAGCTGCCCTACACCTATCCATTGTATAGCAACAGTCTGGTGAACTACAACTATAAACCTTCAGAAAGCCAAAACAAGATGGATGGTGTGTATGATTATGAATCAGATTTTGCGATTCAGTATCCTTTTGGCTATGGGCTGGGATACACCACATTTGAATATTCAGATTTGAAAATCGATAAAAATGAATATGGCGTTGAGGAAGATATTAAAATATCGATACGAGTAAAAAACACAGGAGATAGAGTGGGAAAAGAAGTAGTCCAGCTATACACCTCTGATCTATATGCATCGATAACACCAGATTCAAAACGATTGCGGCGTTTCAAAAAAATCGAAATAAAACCAGGTGAATCCCAGCGTGTTGAATTTACCCTAAATGCTGGAGACTTAGCTTTTGTCAACAAGGATTCACAATGGACGGTGGAACAAGGTGAGTTTTTGATAACTATTGAAAATCTCACTAAATCAATCAACATTACTACAACAGAAACAATTACTAATTAAAATCAAACATCATGAAAAAAAGTACTTTTTTAAATTTGTTAATGACAGCAATGCTATTTGGTGTCTACACAAGCGGCTTTTCCCAAGTAATAGAGGATGGCACGTACGCTATTTTCTCATCTGTCAAGAACGAGGCAGTAACGGCTCCCAATCAACCAGATTTTGACGCATTTATGGCTGCTCCCGATGATAATGACGTCATTCAGCAATGGGTGTTTACCCATCAAGGCGATGACATTTATCAAATTCAAAATCTAGGTACTGGAAATTATTTGGGAATGAAAGATAATTGGTGTGGACAATTTGGTGATGTTCAAGCAAAATTTGCAAGCACTGATACAAACATTAATTTTAAATTGATTCCAGGGCAACTACCAGGAAGTTATCTATTTACTATTGCCTTCACAGATTGCGGTTTTGGTTCAACGAATTCTCCTGTCCGTGCTTTTGATATTGAAGGAGGAGCCTCTGGAGGTCAATTGCAGACATTTGACAATGACCCAACAAATGCAAATCAACAATTTTTTATAATCGATCCAAGTAAGTTGGGTTCTACAGGTCAAATCATACCTGATGGCAATTATGCGATCTTAAACGAAAATCTTAATCAAACAGTCACTGCACCCAATTCGCCAGATTTTGATGCTTTTATGACTGATCCAGATGCATCAGACAATACGCAAATATGGACATTCACCCATCAAGGTAATGATGAATACCAAATACAAAATGTGGGTACTGGCAATTATTTAGGAATGAAGGACAACTGGTGTGGTCAATTTGGAGATGTGCGTGCGGGATTTAGTGCTTCTGATGACAATATTGATTTTAAGTTGGTACAGTCAGATGCAACAGGTGCTTATAACTTTCAGGTTGCCCATACCAATTGTGGCTTTGGTTCTGAAAACAGTCCGATTCGTGCATGGGATGTACAAGATGGTGCAGCTGGTGGCCAGATCCAGACATTTGATAGTGCTTCAGATAATGTCAACCAACAGTTTAAAACGGTAGATCCATCCACTTTAAGCACTCAGGATCTTAAAATGACAACAGCGTCTGTATTCTTTAATCCTGAAACAGGTTTAAACATTAATTTCAATGAAAGTTTGAACAAGCCTGTGGTACAGATTTTCGATCTTCGAGGTCGAATGACGAACAGTTTTGATTCTTCAGCTATGTCGCAGAAGACCATTTTAGATGTAAGCAATTTAAAAGCTGGGCTTTACTTAGTCCGTATTTCAAATGGAAATGAATCCCTTCAAGTGACTAAAATAGTTGTTGAATAAATCAGGTTGACAACTCATTTATAACACTTATTCTTTTCAAACATTCAAGCCAGTCCTTTTTCCAGATATGGACTGGCTTTTTTTTGTTGGGAATTGCGGATAAATCATATTTCTGAAATCCATTTTAATTTTTTACTAATGACTTTAATAGACTCATCTTCAATTCAAAAAGCCAATTATAAATTCTTTTTATTAAGTCTTTTTTGGTTATTCCTTCTTTCAGTACCAGCTAGTATCTCAGCACAAACGATATCTGCCTGGCTTACTAAAGGAGATCAAAGTGTATTGTTACAAGAACAGGGAGCCATATCATTTTCCGAGGGTACGGCATCAGGACAAAACGTAATTCGCTTGGATGATTCCGTTGCATTTCAATCCATCGACGGTTTAGGTTTTGCATTGACGCAAGGCAGCGCTGAAGTCATCAATAGTTTGAATTCGTCAGAAAAAGAGAGTTTGCTGAATGACTTGTTCGATAAAAATAGCGGTAAAGCTATTTCTATGTTGAGAATAAGTATAGGAGCTTCAGATTTAAGTAATTCCGTTTACACCTATAACGAAAGTGATGGTGATTTTGATATGAGTGAATTCAGTTTAAATGGACCAGATTTAACTCACGTGATTCCGTTGTTAAAGGACATTCTACAAATAAATCCTGACATCAAAATAATGGCGACACCTTGGACTGCACCCACGTGGATGAAAAGCAATGACACATGGATTGGAGGTACCTTAAAGACTTCTCATTATCAAGCGTATGCAGATTATTTTCTAAAATATCTAGAGGCTATGGACAGTGAAGGCATCAATATTTGGGCAATAACTCCTCAAAACGAGCCTGAACACCCGGGTAATGAACCTAGTATGCTGATGACCTCTACAGAACAAATAAACTTCATTAATAACCATCTTGGGCCTACACTGGCAAACTCAACCTATAGCCCTAAAATCATTGCTTTTGACCATAATTGCGATAACACGGCATATCCCATTGATGTATTGAACAATTCGAATTATGTAGATGGTGCAGCTTTCCATCTCTACGCTGGCGATATTTCAGCAATGGGAACGGTACAGGATCAAACCGGGAAGAATGTTTATTTTACCGAACAATTTACGAGTTCCAATGGGAATTTTGATCAAGATTTTGGATGGCATCTGGAAAACGTTGTGATAGGTTCCTTAAGGAATCAATCCAAGGCTGTCATCGAATGGAATCTCGCAACAGATAGTAACTTTGGACCATACACACCTGGCGGTTGTGATCAGTGTCTAGGAGCTATTACCATCAATAACCAAACTAACTTCACTAAAAACGTTTCTTATTATATAATAAGCCAGCTTTCTAAATTTGTAACTCCAGGAGCGCAGAGAATAGCATCTGTGCAAAACAATACTGTTGTCAACGTAGCGCTTAAAAATACGGATGGAAGTATCAGTGTCTTGGCTTATAACAAATCCAACGCCACTGAGACGATTCAAATCAATTGGAAAGGAAAGACAGCCAGCTATGAATTGTCCGGTCGTTCCGCCATCACTTTATCTTGGGATGGGATGGATTCTCCCAACAACCCATCTGAAATAGATGCATTTTCCATCATACAGGCAGAAAATTTTAATCAGAGCTTTGGAATTCAGCTGGAAGACTGCTTAGATACTGGTGGAGGGCAAAATGTCGGTTTTACAGACACTGGGGATTATCTAAAATTTGATAATGTGAATTTTGGAGCAGGAGCTACAGGTGTCCAAGCACGCATAGCGTCCGATTCAAATTTCAATGGATCAATCGAGTTTAGATTAGACAGTCAGACAGGAACTTTGCTAGGAACAATCAATACAGCAAATACCGGTGGTTGGCAAACCTGGCAAACTAATACTGCCAGTCTGACCACAGTAAGCGGAATCCAAAATATAGTGCTCATATTCAAAGGTGGTAATGGAATCGCTAATCTTAATTGGTTCACGTTTACAAAGGAAAATGGAAGTGGCACCATTAACGGGATAAAGTCTGGCAGTGATTATAAAATTAAAAACAAAGGCAGCGGCAAATCAATGCAAGTGACTAACAGTTCTCAAGCTAATGGCGCCCGCATTCAACAGAGTGATTTTGAAGGACAAAATCATGAAATTTGGTTAATCGATGAGACAAAGCCAGGGGAATTTCGGCTTACAGTAAAACATAGTGCAAAAGTATTGGACCTTCTAGATAGTTCATTAGAAGATGGTGCTGAAATCCAGCAATGGGATGATTTTGAAAGTCCTAATCAACGCTGGTTAATCCAGCCCAATGGCGATGGCTTTTTTAAAATAAAATCAAGCTTGAGTAAAAAGCCATTGGCAGTTCCAGTCGGGAATACTACTAGTGGCACGAGACTCATTCAAACTGAGGAAAGCAATGCTAGCGATTGGCAACTTTGGGATTTTGAACTGGCAGATAATCAAGCTCTTCATACAGAGGGTTTCAACAATGATTCAGAGTTGATAATAGTTGAAAATCCTATAAAGGACAATTGCATTCTTATAAAGTCCCAAACTGTTTCTACCGTCCCAAATTATTGTAGACTCTATGATTTTGATGGTAGCCTTGTATTTGAAAAAGAGCTGATTACTTTTCCAAGTAAAGTTGATTTGCCTGAGAATATCGCTGATGGTCTTTACTATTTAATAGTTTCCACTTCAAACGGAAAATTGAATAAAAAGCTCGTACTTAATAGGAATTAGGACATTTATAAATAGCCGTTAATAAGTTGTTTCGTTCCCCTTAGCTTCAAAATCACTTCCCGATGCAAAACTGCGAGAAAATATTCCCCAACAGCTCATCATTAGTAATCTCGCCGGTAATAATTCCTAACGACTCTGCAGTAGCTTTGATGTCAATGGCCAGGAACTCACTGGAAACATCATTTTCAATACCTTTTTGAACTTCTAATAAAGAGCTGTACGCTTTTTGTAGCGCGTCGTAATGCCTGGCGTTGCTTACAATGCTATCGTCACCACTTAGGGCTCCGCTTTGAAAGCTGGCGACCAGTGCTTCTTTTAGCTCTTCGACACCAGTGCCTGATTTTGCGCTGAGCGAAATCACAATCGTTTCTGGGGACCTCTTTTTGATTTGCTTTGTGATTTCTGCGTGTTCTAGCCCGGTGATTTCGTCCAGTTTGTTCAAGACCACAATCACAGGTTTATCTGGAAAGCGCTCCTTTAAGATCTGGATGCGCATCAAACAATGCACAATTCGCGGGTTTGAATTGAGTTGTGTGGCGTCTAGTAAATAAAGAACCAGTCTGGATTGTTCTGCTTTAGAATAACTGCGCTGGATTCCCATGGTTTCAATAGTGTCCGTCGTATCGCGCAATCCTGCAGTATCGATGAATCTAAAACGTATTCCCTCAATATTGATCTCGTCCTCAATACTATCTCGAGTCGTTCCAGCGATGTCACTCACGATGGCTTTCTCCTCGTTGAGCAGCGCATTGAGCAAGGTGGATTTACCCACATTAGGTTCCCCCACGATAGCGATGGGAATACCTGATTTCAGCACATTTCCTAATGCAAAAGAGTCGATGAGTTTGCGCAAGGTGCTTTGGCTTTCAGACAACAACTTTTTCAAATCATCTCTATTTGCAAACTCCACATCTTCCTCGCCAAAATCCAGTTCCAACTCGATCATGCTCGCAAAGTTGAGCAGTTGCTTCCTCAAGTCCTGTAATTCCGTAGAGAAACCGCCTCGCATTTGCTGGAGTGCGATCTGGTGAGCCGTCGCGCTCTCACTTGCGATGAGGTCTGCCACAGCTTCGGCTTGTGATAAATCCATTTTTGCGTTCAAAAATGCTTGTAACGTGAATTCGCCAGCCTGCGCCATGCGCGCTCCTTTGCGCAAACACAATCCAATGATTTCTTGCTGGATGTAGATCGATCCATGGCAGGAAATCTCCACAACGTCCTCGCCGGTATAGGATCGCGGCCCATCAAATCTGGTCAACAATACTTGATCAACGATGCGATCGCCGTCATGTACGTGTCCTAATGTAACCGTATTAGGATGAAGCCTTTCGTATAGTTTTGATGATGGTTTTGAGTTCGCTTTCGCGAAAGCGGGAACAAACAAGCCTGCTGCAATATCATGAGAATCCGGACCCGAAAGTCGCACCACTGCTATAGCGCCAGAACCTGCGGGTGTTGCAAGAGCAACTATGGTGTCATTTTTAAACATAACACAAAGGTACAGACAAGAATGCCCAATCGTGCACCTGCCCATCAAAACTGTAGACTTAAACTACCTAAATCATTTTAATTATCGATTTTCTACTCCTATATTTAGAGGACTAAAATCCCGAACCATGAAAATGACCTATAGATGCCTTGCGATTGTGATGGTATTCGCTTTCGCGAAAGCACATGCACAAGAAAACTTGACCTACCAGAAACCCTCTGACGAGATCATGAAGCTGGTGGATTACGACCGGCCACCCTCAGCACTAATTGATACAGATGCAGAAAACATGGTGTTGCTCTATCGCGATACCTACAAATCCATTGCAGACTTGTCTGAAGAGGAAATGCGCCTGGGAGGACTGCGCATCAATCCTAAAACCAACATAGGCAGCCGCACGACCTTTTACGACAAGGTGGCCGTACAAAAAGTGGGTTCCAAGGAAATGAGAGCTGTTACGGGACTGCCGGCATCGCCTAAACTTTCCAATGTCAACTGGTCGCCAGACGAATCCATGATAGCCATGACGCATACCACTGCAAATGGCACGGAAGTCTGGGTGCTGGACGTAGAAAAAGCTGCTGCAAGAAAATTGACGGAAGCTACGGTAAATGCCAATATGGGAAATCCGCTGGACTGGTTCAAGGATGGTAAATCCCTATTGGTCAAAATGCTGGCAGACGACCGCAAGCCTTTGATCGACACCAGTGTAAACATTCCGACAGGGCCTACCATATCTACCAGTGACGGCTCTAAAGCCCAAAACAGAACCTATCAAGATCTTTTAAAGAACCCGTCAGATGAACATAACTTTGAGCAATTGGCGCTAAGTAAGCTGGTTCAAGTCAATCTGGATGGGACATCCCAAGACTTTCTACCTGGAGCGATGTACACCAGTGCTTCCTTTTCACCAGATGGCTCTCATGTAATGGTTTCCAAGCTGCAAAAACCGTTTTCTTATATAGTTACCTACAATAGATTTCCAGAGCAATCCATGGTGTATGACGCATCAGCAAATTTAGTTGCCCAAGTGAATGATGTGCCTCTTATTGAAGAAATGCCACAAGGATTTATGGCAGAACGGGAAGGGAAACGCAACATGAGCTGGAGAGCAGACAAGCCGCATACCTTAATGTTTGCAACGGTATTAGATAAAGGGGATCCAGAGATGGATGTTCCTTACCGCGACATCGTTTACAGTTGGGAAGCGCCTTTCAAGAACGGAACTGAAACCGAATTATTAAAAACCAAAGACCGATTCTCAGGAATCACTTTTGGAGATGACAATACCGCCATTGCTTACGATTACTGGTGGAACACTCGTAATTCTAGAACCTACCTATTTGACCCTAGCGATGCGAGTAAAGAGCCTAAGATCTTATTTGACCGCAGCTATCAAGATGTGTACTCTGACCCTGGAAGTTTTGTTACTGTAGAAAACGAATACGGGAACAATGTCTTAAAACTGGATGGAAAGGCTGCCTTTCTTATGGGAGATGGTTATTCTGATAAAGGACAGTTTCCTTTTATTGATAAGATGAATCTAGAGACGAGTTCTACCCAACGTGTATACGAATCTCCATACACAGATAAAAAGGAAACTTTAGTAGAAGCACTAGATATGGATAAAGGAACGGTGTTAGTTCGCTTAGAAGGACCTACCCAATATCCCAATTACTACATCCGCAATATCAATAAGAAGAACAAATTAGATCAGATCAGCTTTTTTGAAAATCCGTTTTCAGGATTGCAGAATGTGCATAAGGAATTGATTTCCTACAAGCGAGATGATGGGGTACAGTTGAGTGCTACCTTATACTTGCCACCTAACTATGACAAGAAGAAAAAGGAAAAACTTCCTATGTTAGTGTGGGCGTACCCACGCGAATATAAAGATGCCAGCAGTGCAGGTCAAAACACCCAAAATCCAAACGAATTCATCTACCCTAGTTACGGAAGTTTTGTGTACTGGGTAATGAAAGGGTACGCAGTGATGGACGATGCTGCCTTTCCTATAATTGGAGAAGGAGAAACAGAACCTAATGATACCTTTTTGAAGCAATTAGTAGCCAACGGTAAAGCGGCGATTGATGCAGTGGATGGCATGGGTTACATTGATAGAAATAGAGTAGGAGTGGGCGGTCACAGTTATGGCGCCTTTATGACTGCAAATCTACTAGCACACTCTGATCTGTTTGCAGCTGGTATTGCGAGATCTGGAGCTTACAACCGTACGTTGACCCCTTTTGGATTCCAAAGCGAGGAGCGCAATTACTGGGAAGCACCAGAGATTTATAACACGATGTCCCCTTTCATGAACGCAGAAAAAGTGGACGAGCCTATTTTATTGGTTCACGGTCTGGCAGACAATAACAGTGGTACCTACCCGCTGCAAAGTGAGCGCTATTTCAATGCATTGAAAGGATTGGGTGCGACAGCAAGACTGGTCATGTTACCTAAGGAAAGCCATGGTTATGCGGCTAAGGAATCCATTTTACACGTCTTGTGGGAGCAGGACCAATGGTTGGAAAAATACGTAAAGAACAAGCCGACGAGTACAGAGGTGGTTCCAGAGGCTAAGATAAAAGGCTAAGTTTTTATTTTTGAGATTTATCATTAAAAGCGATCCATTGGGTCGCTTTTTTTGCTTTCAAGTCAAAGTCAAAGTCAAAGTCAAAATCAAAAAAAACCATGGCCTTCGGTAGTTCCCACGGCGAGAAACAAGATGGTTCTAGGTTTGTGGCAATGACGATTCTTAAGAAAATGTACCGTCTTCCCTGTAAGGCGTTGCACTGAGCGCGGCAGAAGCGGAATATAAGAGATGGGAATTTTAGATGTTGAATGTGAGTAAGCTAAGATTTTAAACCATAGTATCCACCGCAGCAGCGTATTTTTGCAAGATGTATTCAAGAGAAGAAGGCAAGCAAATACGTCAGGATTTCTGGACATTTTTTGGGAAACGCTACCATCGCAAATGGACACTTTACGACACCAAACTCAAAGACATCAATTTAAAGTTTTCCATAGAAGAACCACGTGCCCTAGTATCGCTGGACCTGGAACACCATGATGCAATTTTCAGGGAATATTACTTTGATAAATTATGCAGCTTAAAATCGGTCATGAGAGAAGAAGTCTCTGCAGGTCTGGTATTTGATAAAAACTACATCCTGGAGTCAGGAAAGGAGATTTCCCGGGTATACATATTTATCGAGCCCGTTAAAATTACCCGCAAGACCGACTGGCCTACGATCTATGAATTTTTCCATGCAAACATGGACAGGCTTGAGCATTTTTTCTGGGAATACAAGGACTTTATAGAAGATTGAGTTCGCAAAGTTAGCGTTACTCTTAGAAGCTCAAATCTGAAACCCCAAAACTTTAAGAGTGCTAATGGCGTTTTTGCAGTGTAGATGTGGATTGCCGCTTTCCATTTTTTTTAACTAACTGCTGATTTGCTTATAAGCTAACTCAAGAAGAAAAATAGTTCACAACTCACAACTAAAAGCTAACCACTCAAAGCTCACCACTCACAACTCAAAGCTCACGACTCAAAGCTCATAGCTCACCATCTAAACCTGCCCCTTCAAATGCTTGATGGTTCTCACGATCAACTTGAGCCCTTCTTCATAACCGTCCTTAAATTTTTGGTATAAGGCAGGAATTTCCTCGAGATGCTCCTTTCTTTTGGCTCGATCTTCAATTTCTTGCAGGAGTAAGGTTTCTTTTTCCATACCCAGCATGCGATAACTGCTCTTCACCTTGTGGGCCAGCAGTCCAGAGGCATAATAATCGCCAATGGTCATTTTGCTCTTGAGGTCGTCATAATCATTAGGGACTTCTATCATAAACATTTCCAGTACGGCAATAAATGTTTCTGGATCATCACCAAAGGAATCCTTTAATTGTTCCAGTTTTAGAATGTCTTTTTCGCTCATCATTTCTATTTTTTAGGTTATCCCAGCCACCCATCACGATCCAGGCTTCGGTATTGGATCGCTTCTGCAATATGTGTCCCGCTAATTTTTTCACTGGCTTCCAAATCTGCAATGGTACGTGAAACTTTTAAAATCCGGTCATAGGCTCGGGCACTCAAATTGAGGCGCTCCATGGCACTTTTCAATAATTGTTTACTGGCATCGTCGAGCGCACAATGCTTTCTAATTTCCTTACTTCCCATTTGCGCGTTGTAGTGGGTTTTTTCGCTTTCGCGAAAGCGTAACGTCTGTACATCCCTTGCGGCAGAAACACGGGCACGAATTACCGTCGACTTCTCTGCAAGTCGTTCTTCCGTTAGTTTCTCAAAGGGCACTGGTGTGACTTCTATGTGTATGTCAATGCGGTCCAATAGTGGTCCAGACACCTTGCTTAGGTAGCGCTGCATTTCTGCAGGGCTGCTTTGCACCGGTGCACTGGGATCGTTGAAATAGCCGCTGGGGCTGGGATTCATACTAGCTACCAGCATAAAACTGGAAGGATAGGTTACGGTAAATTTAGCCCTGGAGATGGTGACCTCCCGATCCTCCAATGGCTGCCGCATCACTTCCAAAACACCTCGCTTAAACTCTGGCAGCTCGTCTAGAAATAAGACTCCGTTGTGACTCAATGAAATCTCTCCCGGTTGCGGATATGCACCACCGCCTACTAATGCGACGTCTGAAATCGTGTGGTGGGGACTCCTAAAAGGTCGCTGTGCCATCAATCCTGCCTTCTCCATGGTTCTACCCGCGACGCTATGGATTTTTGTAGTTTCTAAGGCCTCCTGTAGTGTCATAGGCGGTAGGATGGAAGGCAATCTTTTTGCGAGCATGGTTTTACCGGCACCAGGTGGTCCTATTAAAATGATGTTGTGGCCACCCGCTGCGGCTATTTCCATGCAGCGTTTGATGGATTCTTGCCCCTTAACGTCGGCAAAATCGAATTCTGGATGTTCCAATGCTTGGAAAAATTCATCACGGGTATCGACTATAGTTTCTTCCAGCTCTTTACCATCGTTGAAAAAAGCAACAACCTGGGATATGTTATCGACCCCAAAAACTTTTAAATCATTCACTATAGCGGCCTCCCTGGCATTTTGGCTGGGTAAAATAAATCCTTTAAAGCCTTCCTGCCGTGCTTTTATAGCAATGGGCAAGGCACCTCTAATGGGCTGTAAAGTCCCATCCAGCGATAATTCACCCATAATAACGTAGTGATCGAGGTGGTCTGCTTTAATCTGGTTGGAGGAAACCAATATTCCCATGGCCAGGGGCAAGTCATAGGCACTTCCTTCCTTGCGTAAGTCTGCCGGAGAAAGGTTGATGATCAATTTCTTGCCAGGCATTTTATAGCCCACGTTGGAAAGTGCAGCTGCAATCCTATATGAACTCTCACTTATGGCCTTGTCTGGCAATCCCACCAGATGGTACCCAATCCCAGTGGCAGAGTTCACCTCTACGGTAATTGTAGTAGCCTCAACGCCAAAAACGGCACTGCCATAAACTTTAGTCAACATCCCTACTTATTTAGAATAAAAGTAAGATAAAAAGTAGATACGTCTTACGATCTTCTTATTAATGGGATGTATGACATAAGCGTCGTTGTTTCATCTAGTTTTCTCCAGTAAATTTTTAGGAGACCTCAAAGTTTCTTAATTAAGAACCTTTCTGTTTTTATGCCAGCCTTATTTTACGGAATTCCTGATACCCGACTGTTCTATTATGAATTATAGAGTTAAAGAGTTGGGTGATGTTTTAACATTAAACCACTGACATTATAGAGCTATCAAGTTTAAGAGAGTTGTTAGCCTATGTCTGGAAGGGGCTTCTAATGAATAAAGAGATGATTCACTTAAACCTAAAAATAATACTAAAAAGAATTTATAAACTAAGGTTTAAATGCTATTTTCGGCAGTTGAAGTTAAGAATCTTTCCTCGTAAGGGCGCCCTAACCCTGCTTAATAAGAAGCAACAGAAGGATCTTTACAGGATGACCTAAATATTTAAACGAACTGAACGACACGTATGTTTGATTTTTCAAACCTAAACAGTAACCTTGAAGGCTACACGATAACCAATTTAATAATCATAGTCTTGGTATCTTTTGCGCTTTCATCCTTAATTGCGATTACGTATCAAAGTACCTCTAGGGAGGTAAAGCGGCCTAAATATTTTATCCAGTCCTTGATTTTAATTTCTATACCGGTAGCCATGGTCATGCTTGCCATAGGAGACAGCCTTGCGCGTGGACTTGGGATGTTGGGGGCATTAGCGATCATCAGATTCAGGACTACGTTGAGAAATCCGCGGAACATGGTTTTTATGTTTCTTTCTATCGCTGTGGGTATTGCTACGGGTGTATATGGGATTTTAATAGCTTCGGTTGGAACCGTTTCTTTTTGCTTTATCGTTTTCTTAATTCACCTTTCACCTATTTCAAAATCTAACTTTATAGTAGGAAATCTTCAGATTGAATTTCCTGATGGGAAATCAAATGCATCAGGTATCCGACAAAATATAGAAGCGATATTGCAGCTGCATTGCGCACATTATTCACTAGAAAAATACCATGTGAACGGAAGAGACGAAAAGAATACCGGTATAAAAACAGTAGTTCTTGCCTTTGAGGTAAAAGTGTCCGATCAGGATAAAGCTAGGGAAGTGGTGAATAAACTTTCAGAGTTAAATGGGATTTCAAACGTTAGGATTAACTTTAAAGATGACTTTGAAAAAATTTAATCTCATATATATAGTGGCTCTTTTGGTGGGTCTTGTATTGATTGTTTCCATTTCGTTTCAAAATAATACAAGCGTCACATTTTACGGTTTTGCAGAAAACCAAGAGACACAGATCAACATGGGCCGTCCAGTGGAGGTCGACAAAATTCACGTCACGATAGGTCAAAAAGTTAAAAAAGGCGATGCTTTGTTAGACGTATTCTCTTCTATGTTACCCGTTCAAATAAATGATGCGGAGTATAGTATTGAAGAATTAAAAACGGAATATGCCATGTGGAAATCTGAAATCGATGGTCAAATTTTGGAGAGCACTTTGATGCTGGACGAGAAAACCAGCGATATTCAAGCGGAAATTGATGAGTATAAAGCAGCCTTACAACTCAATAAAAAACTGGCCAGCAACCTGCAAAGTTTTGAAATCGACACCTTGCAAGTTCGTGGAATAAAGAATCCTTTAGTTACAAGAATTGAAACACTTGAAGAGGAGTTAGAAGGGATCAAAAATAACATTACTTCCCAAATCACCAGGTTAAAAAAGGAACGTAACGCGACGAACAACCCTCTATTTTCACGAATTAAAATTTTAGAAAAAGAACTGGAATACTTCAATTTAGAAAAAGGGAAAGAAACGATTTTGGCACCTACAGATGGCCTGATCGGTAGCATAGGATGTAAGGAAGATGAAATCATAGCACCCTTTTCCACCTTGATTACTTTTTACCAGGAAACTCCCACGTTAGTAAAAGGGTACATTCACGAAGATTTGATTTTGACGGTAGATATTAATGATTCAGTGACGGTTTTTTCTACATCAAGGCCTGATGTCTTCTCAATGGGAGTTGTAAAAACTTTGGGATCTCGTATCGTGGAAATCCCAACAAGGATCAGGAAAATAAAAGAGTTAGAAACCTTTGGTAGGGAGGTCATTATTGAAATCCCTCCAAATAACCCTTTTTTACAAAAGGAAAAGGTAACCCTTACTGTAAATAAATAAATGACACCTATAGCAGAATGAAGTATTTTTCTTTAAAAGCTCCATGTACCTATAAACTCCCTTTTATTTGGATTTTTTATCTCTTGGTACTCAGTTCTGTTAGCGCTCAAGAAGATATTACAACAACGGAAGTGCTATTAGGTGCAAGAAAGGCTGAACTTGTTCAGTTTGATTCTACTCAGTTGGAGGTGCTTAAAAACTTTAATTATAGGTTACCGCTCGTTCGAGGGGTGGAATTCAGGTCAGAAAGCAGAAACTTTGCTTTGCGCCAGCAGCAATACACCCTGCGAGTGAAACCCAACAGTCTTCGTGCCGTACTGGCAAATAAGAAAGTCTATACTTCTAAAATGGATGAACTAGAAATCCAAGGACGTATTAATTTTAATCAAGAACTGGAAGATCGGTACATCTTATTGATTGAATATCTTTTCAATGATAAGTTGATGGGGGCATATCAAGTTAAGAAAATCCAATTGCAGGACAAGCTCACTATTTTAAAACAAACTGTTTATGATGTGGATTTTGACGTAGATGACATTATGAAGACAGAGGATGACCTTTTTGAAACCCAAACAATACTGTCAAATTTACAAGAATCCCAAACCTACAAAAACACGCTATTACAGCTTATGGCAGGTAAAGATGATAGGGTGCGACTCAATACGGACAATGTGATGTCTCCAGATACCATTGCAAATACTTCCATTGAACTGTTGAACCAGAAAGAAAATTTTGAGATTTTACTTAAAGAGTCCCAATTAATGACTATTGAAAGTAAAATGAAACTGGATGTGGCAGAGTCAAAAACATTTATCGATTTCGTTCAAGCGGAATATAGAGAAAGAGATGTTTTATTTTTAAATGAAAATATTTCTATAGGTTTCGGGATCAACCTTCCTTTTTTTGGTAATGCTAGAAAAATTAAAAGCGATCATTATTTGGACAAGGTGAAAACTGAAAGCGAAATTACGGCTTTGAAAAATGAACAGGAAACCCAAGAGAATTTGGCGGTTAGTAAGTTTAGGAGTACGGTAACTTTGTATAAAGCCTATAAAGAAAGAGCGAGCACCAGTAGCAACGCAGCTCTATTAAAATTCTATCCAGAGATGGAAGGAGTATCGCCACTTATCCTCATTAAATTAAAGATCAGTGAAAATAACAAAAACATAGAAATGATTGAACTTGAGCGAGTTCTCTATGAAACTTATATCGAAATGCTGGCAGTTAAAAATGTATTGTTTCAAACCCCATTCAACAATTATCTGGTTGACAATAATGTGCTCATTGAGAATTAATGGTTTTATTTTAAAAGCCCTGATAAAAACAGCTTAAGATTCATGTAAAATGATGGTTACTTAATTTGTGCCACTAAAAGAATCTCATACAGGTTTGTTTCGGAATGAACCTTACAAAATCAGGCATTTTCGGTGATCGTTTTCTCCAACTGTGATGCTTGTGATGCTGTTCAATCAAGCTTCTTGTCAAAATAGTTCTTACTGATATTCGTAGGTGGTGATTATTTTATAAACTTCTCCGGTCGATAAATTAATGTTTTCAGTTTGTTTAATTATATTTTTATTAGAATTGAATTTATAATTAAAAGTTCCTGTTTTTGATGTGTTGGTGGATAACGAACGGGTGTAATAATCCGAGATGTAGTTACCACTTACTTCATAAGGGGTGATTTGACCTAAACCAAACTGCTTATTAAGGGAGCTATTGTTTTTCCATTGACTGCCAAACAAATATTTGCTATAGTTATAAGGTTCTGATCCAGATTTGTCCGTATAATTATAGGTTTCTTCATAGGTAAGATTGCCATTCCTGTCCTTAATAGTTTGCCTGGATAAATTATTATCAACATATTCAAAGTTTCTTTGAGCTACAAGCTCATTATTAATGCTGAATTGGTTATCCTCTATAATGAAGTCTTCACTATTAAGTGTAATTGTATTTTTGTGAAATCCACCGTCACTCCAAGAGTTTTCTGATTGAATCAAATTTCCATTATAAAGAATTTGTTTTTGCCGACTCACATCCGTAATTGGGTTATTCGGGCTAGGAATGACATTTTTTCGTGTTAATCTGTTGGAACTATCATAGGTATAAACTGTTGTCCATATCCATTCATTATTTGCATTAAATTCTAAAATTCTGGATATCAACCCTGCTTCATAATATATATCATCATAGCTATTATCTGAATACTGAATGTTAATCAATTTATCGTTATAAAAATTAAATTTAGTGGAAGCTGTTTGGCTGTTGTTGGTATAGTAATCCTTCGTTACTGAAACCAGATTCTGAGCAGTGTTTGAACTTCCAGAATCGTCATCTGAACTACAAGAGAATAAGATCAAAACTATCGAAAAGCTAAGTAGAATATTCCGTTTTTTCATCTGTAACTATTTTTGTAATAAATGTTTGTAGCTTATTTAGGTTAGAGCTGTACCCTTCATATCTAAAACTAAACTATGTCAAAGTACAAAACTCCTCTCAAAAACACAAAAGAATTTTATTGACGAGAAAGCCGGGCATTCGATCATACACATTAAAATTGCCTAAGAACGATTCTGATCACATCTCCAGAACAGAGGGGGGAAGACTGCTCTAATTTAAATGGAGATGATCTATGGTTGCTCAAACCGATCCATATGTTCCACCAATTTCAACCTTAGTACATTCATATGTCTAAAAAGCTTTACTTTTCTCCAGTTGTAAACGGATCGATCCAACTTGTTGGAAATAACGATCGAGAAGGAACTAAAAAGCGGGTATGTACTATCAATACTCACTTACTCTGCCTTCAAGCTTACGGATATCAGCTTCTTGTTTACAGTCTTGGCTTGAGTTTCTGGATTAAGTAATTATCTTTTCGTTCTATCGCATGGAGAACCTTGAGTATGGTATCGTGAGTTGCCTTAAAGTGGGTATCTTAAATTACTGTTTGGTGATAACAATTTAGTGCGACACAGCATTTTGTACCACCCTATTTATGCTATTCTAATTTTAGAATGGATTGTAAATCAAAGCTCTTTTCCGATATGATTTTAGCTCATCCTATTTAATTTTTAAGTGATAAATATTAGAGGGAAATCCATTAGAAAGTGCAGTAGGATTGGTGCTAAAAGAGAACCATCTTTTTCCCGGACAAACCCTAAAATTAGTCCTCCTATAAATGTAAATAGCATCCAAGGCCATGCGATGGGTGATACCACTAACGCATGAATGATTCCAAAAAGAATGGAGGAAAGAATTAATCCCCATCCGAACCTAACATCATAAATCTTAAAATATTTTCCAAAGAACAAGTTGAACGAGGACTGTAGATAGCCTCTAAACAAGAGCTCTTCTCCAACCGCTACAATAAAAAAGAAATAAAATATATTTCTAAGGATTGGATTCAAATCAGTCAAAACTAGTAATACAATAAACGTTAAGGTGGATATCGTGGCCAACAAATAGATGATTTTTAAATTTTTCTTTTCCACTTCGTCCCTTGTAGAAAGTTTTCGAGTAACCTTCGGGATAAAGACTAAAGCTGTTGAGAAAAAAACCGTTGCTGTTATTGCCCCATGCCAACTTGTGAAACTCCATCCCAAAAATCCAATAATCACAAAACTCAAACAGGCAGGACCAACCAAACTGAAACTCTTGACAGCGATGAAAAAGGAATTTTTCATTTGTCCAAAATAAATGCCCGACTTTGGTTTCAGTCCTAGGGTTATATTTATTAATAGTAATGGTAAAATTACAGTCAGTAATAATTTTAGGAAAACTGCATTTGAATATAAAATAGAGCCGTTGAAGAACTCATAATGCAGCGCTTCTTTATTTGCTAAAATCCAAACTAGTACCGAAAATATAATCAACGGGAATATCAAGTATTTTAAAGCTTTCATAAGTTCTTTTTTATATGAGACATCACTTTTGTAGTTATTGTAGTTTGTTACCTCCATAGTGCTTCACCCAAATCACCTTCCTTGTCTTAAAGAAATGGCTTCCCACAAACCCTATGAATCCTGTTGATATTCCTATCAATGTATAAAAAATGGCGTATGAATTTTCTAAGTGTAAAATAAGGGGTACACGCGTGAAAATTTCAGCTCCAAACGCACAGTAAAGACCGATAACTGACCAATACATCCAAGACAAATGAGTTATAATGGGGTTCTTATATCCCTTCATGTACAATGGAAGCATTCCTAAAAGTAACGTTACCGTGCTGACCAATGAAAAAAGATGAAGAACGCCAAATGTCTCGTGAACACGGTATATCATAAACGCTGTCGCACAAACAGACAGCATGGAAATGCCATAGATTCTTCCTGTAATTTTATGCAATGATGTTCCTTTTGTCTGAGCTAAAATTAAACTTCCAGTTATTAAAGCCATTAGGGCTGTGATGGTATGAATCCATCCTGTCAGATCGTGTGGCATCTTTATGAATTTTCATTTAAAGATGAATTAGGTAGTAAACGAATACAAGTTTTAATTCCTCAACTGTTGAAATCAAGTTATGAATTGTATATTTTCTTAGCTTGAGTTTGTAATTTCAAAATGTCTGCTAGTAGGTACTGTTGCTAGCTCCACTTAGATTCTGTCTGAGGGATCAATGGGATTGGAGATAAAGAAGCCCCAAGGGAAGTATCTCGACTCCGACCTTCTTTTTGCGAGAGGAAGACTCGAGAGTAGGTTGGGAGTTTGGATTTTTTATACCTTATAATTCAAGGCATATTTCGGAGGTGCCCGTAGCCTAAGGGAACTATCTATGAATATTCAGAAACAAATCGGCCTCTAAAGGAACAACCTGTTCAAATTGCTTAAAATCTTCCCTATTTTGTGGTTCCTCTAATTATTTTGAATTGCAAAAAAAAGAGAGTGTTGTGCCCATAATTAAAATAGGGATATCTTGATTTCAAGTCTTTTCATATTAGGTATTGTCAATATCAATAGCTTCAGAAAGTATTTGTTTAAACACATTCACAGGTTGTGCGCCTGTAATGGCACTTTTATTATTAAATACAATTGTAGGTACAGAATTGACTCCCAGGTTCTTCCAATAGTTTTGTTTAGTTCTTACTTCCTGTCGGGATTCCTCATGGTCTAATGTGGTCAAAGCCTCTTCAGCATTTAATCCTACCTCTAATAGTAGTTCCTTTAAAACATCTTTTTTAGATACGTCCTTTCGTTCGCTAAAAAAGGCTTGCATTAATTGCATTTTTAATTCGGTTTGTTTGTCAAAATCTTTCGCATACTCCAATAAAACATGAGCATCAAAGGTATTTACCATACGCATATCATCAAAATAATCAAAAGTAAAACCAAGCTCAGCACCAACTTCTGCCATATGTTGTTGTGATTCTTTCTGTTGTTTTAAGGTAGAACCATATTTTTCAGTAATATGCTCTTGCACGTTCTGTCCTTCCACAGGCATATTCGGATTTAATTCAAAAGGATGCCATTCAATTTCCACCTGGTCTTGAATGCCCAAATCTGCAATTGCTTTTTCTAAACGTTTGTATCCAATGGTACACCAAGGACATACCACGTCAGAAATGATATCTATTTTTAATTTGTCGTTCATTATTATTTGTTTTTAATAAACCTCCCAAATTAACGGAAGGTTTTGAATTATTCATCGAACTGCAAGAATTAAGCTTCCATGTTCTCTTTAGACCAAGCAAACTTTTTAAACCCAGCATCTACAGGAGTATTAGCAATATGGTTTACATAATTACTAATTGTTTTTTGAGATAATCCTAAAATTATTTCTAATACCTGTCTTTCCTTATAACCAGCAGTATAAAACGCATCTAAATCTTCTGATGTTACCTGTCCACGATTACGAACAATAGTTAATGTCATCGCACGCAATGCTTCTAATTTGGCGTTTTCTAGAGGTGTTTCGTTTCGTAAAGCTTCTGTGATCGCATCATCTACCTCCATCATTTTGGCGATGCCCGTATGTGCGGGTACACAATAGTGACATGCATGTTCTACGTTGATGGTTTGCCATACGACGGTTAATTCTTCATTATTAAATGAAGAGTCTACAAATAACTGATGTAGGGTTTGATAAGCCTCTAAAATGCCAGGTGAACCTGCTAATACGCCATGCAAACTTGGAATCATTCCGTAGGCTTTTTGAGAATTTTCTAATAATGCTTTGCTGCCTTCAGGTGCAGTCTCGATGTTGTGAACGTTTAATGTTGTCATAATTTCATTTTTTATTTATTAATAATTATCGTTATATCTAAACAATCGTTTAGTTATTAGTTAAAAAAAAGTTACATGTTTTTGAATATCATTTCAATATAGTCCTCTATTTCTTTCTTACTGTTGACCCTTGTAGCTGCTGCTAAACCGTGTTTTGCTACTACTAAAAAGTTGGCTTGTTTTGTTAGCGTGTCTTCGTCTTTAGTAGCGTCCATTCTTAATTTTTTAATGAATAAACTTTTGAGATCTTCCATAAAAGAGGTCATCTGCATCGTTATAATTTCGTCTTCGCTTGCAGAAAACTCATTATAAGTATTCGTCAATAAACAACCTTTTGCATTGCCTGTTTGATCACAAATTGCTACCGAATCATAAAAAAACTGTTTGATATCTTCAACACCATTGGAGGCATTTTCAAACCTATCGAACATTATTTTTATTTTAGCCTGGTAACTTTTTAAGCTCTCTAAAAAAACGCCGTGTTTGTTGCCAAAACTAGAATAGATTGAAAACTTATTTATACCCATTTCTTTTTCAAGCATCTGCATAGACGTGTTTTCGTAACCATTACGCCAAAACAAATGCATTGCTTTGTCTATAACTTCTTCTTCTATATATTGTTTTTTTCTAGCCATGGTACCTAACTACAATACAAAACTAACCAATCGTTTAGATATAGCCAATGCTTTAACTTTTTTTTATTTTGATTGATTCATAGTTTAGATTTTGTCGCATTAGTTAGATTGAGAACAAGGGCAAAGGGTTCATGCGCGTCTGAGGTTTCATCCTAGGACTGTTGCCTGCTCCGTTTTGGTTCTGTCTGATTAAGGCATCAAACAGATTTAAAATAGGACATCCCTGGCAGCGTCTTGTTTCTGACGAGCTTTTTCAAGCGGAAGACAAGTAGGTGGGGAGTCTTGAAATGGTGATGAGCATCCCAATAGATTGGTTTCCTATGAATTACACGGGCTTAAGTTAGAATGGTATCGCTTACAGCGCTGATCAAAATTATAGAGCCTAAAGAGGTTGCAGGCAACCGGACTAGACTAGTTATAGAAACTCCACTGTACTTTATTATCCGGATTTTTGACTAATAGGCTCAGGTCGCATGTTTTTTCATGGGAATGTACAGCGCGTACCGCAGCATCACGGGCAGCACATGGGTACTTTTTGGCGTTCTATTGCTTTTAAAATGCTCAAACGCCATCAAGTTTTAACATTTTCTATATATACACAAGGTATCCAATATTTTAAGAATATATTAGTACGTAAATTCAGCATGCTATTTTAAACCGACTCAAATTTCAGGTTATCCTTTTGATCAACTTATTGGTTTTCGCCTTAGGTAATGGATTGGTTTATCTCGTATTTATGGACGGTTCAAAGTTTGATCTGCTCGACGTGGTCCTGTCCAGCGCGGTTTATACAACGGTTCACATCTTCATAGGTATTGGGTGTGGGGTATATTATAGAATTAGGGAAGATTATTCAATAGAAGGTCGCGGCTGGTTCTGGTCTACGTTACTCATTGCCATTTTGGGAATCGCCTATTACATATTCCTTGCCTACATCGCTTGATTCATTTATAAAAATGTAATTGGGTGGATATATCTTTAAGGAATTTCGCTTTCGCGAAAGCGAACTCCATCTTATCTTCAACCCATGGAAGAATTATTGAAAAGTATACAACAGCGTCGCTCTATGTTCCCGTCAGAATATACCGGCGGCGGTATCGATAAAGTTCACATGGATCAAATTCTGGAGGCAGCCCGATGGGCGCCCACGCACAAAAAGACACAGCCCTGGAAATACAAAGTGGTTCAAGGGGACGGATTGACCCGTTTAGGAGACTTTATGACCTCACAGTTTGTCGTGGATTCTGGCAAGCCAGAAAGTTTCAAGTCTAGAAAACTGGCAGAGAAAATGGCTCAGGCATCTGCCGTTATCCTTATCTTTTTAAACCGCGACCCTAAGGAATCCCTTCCAGAATGGGAAGAGGTAGCTTCAGTATCCATGAGTGTTCAAAATATGTGGCTGCTCGCGCATCAGTTGGGCTATGGCTGTTATTGGAGCTCGCCTAAATCCTTTGCAAACATGCACGAATTCAACGACATCAACCTGGCGGATAACGACCGGTTTCTAGGGTTCCTTTACATGGGCACGGTGGATTCTCAACCGGAAGAATTGCCTAAACGCAAGGAAGTACAGGAGTTTGTTGAATTTGTGAACTAGAGCCGTTTCATTTATAAATGCCGCTGCTGGAGTTTCAATGCGTTCAAATACCCACTTTTACCTACTGATTATCAAAAAGTTAATACAGTAGTGAATGCAGGTAATTAATCGTACTTTTGCAAAATAATTAAATACTGTTATTTGAAAAATTTTGAAGCCTTAGGGCTCTCACAGCCGTTACTTGACGGCCTCGCTGAAATGGGGTTTGAAACCCCTACTGAGATTCAGCAACAGTCCATTCCCCTTTTATTGCAACATGATGGAGACTTTATAGGTCTCGCGCAAACCGGTACGGGAAAAACTGCTGCTTTTGGTTTACCCTTATTGGATCTTATAGATTTAAACTCGAGAGAAACGCAAGCGTTAATCCTTGCACCTACTCGAGAACTTGCCCAACAAATTTGTGGGCAAATGGAGCAAATGTCCCAAAAGTTGGGCAAGCTTAATGTCGTTCCTGTTTTTGGTGGAGCAAACATCATGAACCAGATACGTGATATACGTCGAGGGGCTCAAATTATCGTGGCAACGCCAGGTCGTTTGATGGACCTTATGAAACGTAAGGAAGTAAAACTGGACGCCCTTAAGTACATGGTGCTGGATGAAGCAGACGAGATGCTCAACATGGGATTCAAGGAAGATATCGACTTTATCCTATCAAAAAGTGATGGTGGTCGCAAGATCTGGTTATTCTCTGCCACCATGGCTAGAGAAATCCAGCGTATTGTGGATACCTACATGGTGCAACCAGAAGAGGTTCGTATCAATAGAGAAGATATTGTAAATACTAATATTGAGCACAAGTCCGTTCAATTGAAGGCCTCTGATAAGATTGAGGCGTTACGTCGCTACTTAGATTATGATGCAGACATGTTTGGTGTCGTATTTTGTCGTACCAAGCGTGACACACAACAAGTGGCAGATGAGCTGAACAACAACGGTTATGCGACAGAAGCCTTACATGGTGACATGTCTCAAGCGCAACGTGATGCGGCGATGAAGAGATTCCGCAACAAGAACCTGAAACTATTGATCGCGACAGACGTTGCGGCTCGTGGTATTGATGTAGACGATATTACACACGTGATTCACTTTGCACTGCCAGATGATCCTGAGTTCTATGCGCACCGTTCTGGTCGTACAGCTCGTGCTGGGAAAAAAGGAGTTTCTCTTGCTTTGATTACTAAAGGCGATGTGAGAAAACTTAAGTACATAGCAAGTAAGTTGAGAATCAGCTTTGAGCCTGGAGAAGTTCCTGCGCTAGAGGCTATTACTGAAAAGCGTATTGCCAGATGGTCTGAAAATCTAAAGAACCAAGAAGTGAGTCCCAAGATCAGCGATGAGCTGATGACTAGCGTTGTGGAGCAGTTTGATGATCTGACTAAGGAAGATTTAATAGGTAGGTTATTGACTAAAGAATTCAACAGCATCTACAAACGCAACTCCATCAAAGATGTGAACGATCGTTCTAAGGCGCGTGATGATGACCGCGGCGATCGAGGAGATCGTGGTGGACGACGAGAACGTGGTCGTACAAATGATCGCGGCAAGGAGGAAGGAATGAAAACCTACTTTATCAACCTGGGCCGTAAGGACAACATCAACAAGGGAGCCTTACTAGGTTATGTTTGTGATGTTACTGGAATAAGCGGTAATGACATAGGTCGTATTGTATTGGATGGTGCACATTCTTTCCTGGATGTGAAGGAAGAAGTGGCTGACCAGATGCTCAAGGTTAATGGAACACAACGTGATGGTCGGGAGCTAAGAGTTGACGAACACCACGGTAAGGTAACTGAATCCAGAGAAGACGGCGGTAGAAGCGGCGGTTTCAAAGGAAGACGTAACGATTCTGGCGGTGGCTATAAAGGCCGTAAATCTGACGGCGATTCTGGTGGCGGTGGATATAAAGGACGTAGGTCTGACAAAGATTCTTCCGCATCAGCCCCTAGATCTGGAGGCTTTAAAGGAAGAAGCACTAAAACGGAAGACAGCAGTAACTCTAAGGATCGTTCGTCCAAGCCTAAGGCTGGAAAGAAGGATTCTGGAAGGTCAAAGTTCTTCGGTAAGAAGTGGGACTAACCCCTTAGAAATAAGATCATAAATGACTTTTAAAATCCCATCTTTACAGGTGGGATTTTTTTTGCAGTTCTATCAAGAAACTTCCTATGAAGCCCTGCAGGTGTACAAAAGGGCGTGCGAGATCAGATGGCAAAAGGAACTAGGGCGCATCAACTTTGGAATAAGTAAAACTGTTGTTTTCTGGCAGACAGTGGTGGGTATTCCGCTTTCGCGAAAGCGGAATTCAAAACTTAATTATGCTTCTCTATAAAATAGGTTAACCCCATAAAAAAAGACGTCGCGCCACAGAGGTTGCTCTGATGCCCGACGTCGAAAATAGGTGTTGAGAATACCTGTTGCAGATTCAGAAAATGAACACCCGCAATAGATTCCAGAGGTTAGACTCTTACATGTCCATCCCCAAATACATAGTATTTATTGGTTACTAACTGTTTCAAACCTAGCGGGCCTCTATGGTGAAGTTTGTCCGTACTGATGGCAAGTTCAGCACCAACTCCCATTTGACCACCGTCGGTAAACCGCGTGGAGGCATTGTGGTAGACGGCTGCGCTGTCCACTTGTTCCATAAAGACGGTTGCCAATTCTTTATCTTCCGTTAGAATCACGGCAGAGTGACCTCCTGAGAATTTATTGATCTTATCAATAGCGGTGTCAGCGCTATCCACTTCTGCAATCAATAGTTTCATGGCTAAAAATTCTTCATACCATACGTCTTCATTAGAGATCACATTCTCCTTAGGAAGGATGTTCCCTATGTGTTCATCTACTATCAATTCCACTTTCAATCGAGCCAAAACGGTCTGTAGTTCTTGCACCTTATTCTGGTACTCTGGAATGTTTTTATCTATTAAGACCTTGTCTAAGGCGTTGCAACCAGAGATCTTGTCCGTTTTTGCATTCACGATCACCTTGATGGTTTTGGACCAGTCGGCATCTTTTGCCACATATAAAAAGTTATTCCCGCGACCACTGATGAGTACAGCGCAGGTGGCGTTGTCCTTGACAAATTTGATCAATCGCTCGCCACCTCTAGGTACAATAAGATCAAGTTTTTCAGGTGGATTTTTCAGGAATTCTTGAGTTTCCTCCCGTTTTAAATGAAGCAATTTGATCCACTCTTTTGAAAGGCCATTCTCTTCCAATGCCTCATGCCAGCATTTTTCAAGAACTAGATTGCTGTTTAAGGCTTCTTTCCCACCTTTCAATAAAATCTTGTTATTGGCTTTAAATGCCAAAACAGCGGCCTCAATAGTCACATCTGGTCTGGATTCATAAATAATCATGATGGTTCCAAAGGGTGCGGTTTTGTTCGTGATTTTCAACCCACTATCTAAAGTCAAATCTGATATTTCCTGTCCTACTGGGTCTGGCTGAGCCTTGACTTCTTGTATGGCCTGGATCATGCCGTCGATTTTGGCATCATTCACCACAAGTCGATCGTACAGGGCTTGATCCTCTCTATCAAAAGCCTCCAAGTCTTTTTTATTAGCTTGTAGAATGGCTATTCGCTCTCTATCAATAATAGAGATCATGGAATCAAGTACTTTATTTTTTAGTTCTGAGCTTAATAATTTCATAGCGTAACTGTTTTTTAATGTATAAATTTTGTCCCAACTGCTTTGTTGTCAACGATATCGATAATCACATTGGCACGTTTACCGTTCGCGATATAAGTAGGGATGTTCTTTTGGGCTGTACTTTTAGCGATCTTCAATTTAGATCCCATACCACCGCGACCTTCACCTTCTTTTTTATTAGAAGCCTTGACGTATTTTTCCACGTCTTGATTTGACGACACCTCGTTGATCATTTTTGAATTTACATCATCTGGGTGTCCCGTGTATAACCCATCAGTATCTGATAAAATGATCAACTTATCTGCATCCAATAATTCAGCTACCAAACTTGCAAGCTCGTCGTTATCTGAAAACATGGACATGGTAAGAGAAACTGCGTCATCTTCATTGGCAATTGGGATAACCCCCTCAGAGAGCAAACCTTCATAACAATTGATCATGTTTTCCCTGTGTTTACCCGGATCAAAATCCCTTTTTGTGGCTAACACCTGTGCGCAACGCATTCCATAGTCATGAAAAATACTGTAATAATGGCGCATCATTCTGGGTTGTCCCACAGCGGAATATACTTGTCTCCTAATGGAAGGATCTTCTATTTTAGTATCCCCAAGAACCTCTTTTCCTGCAATTGCAGAGCCAGAGGAAACCAGTACGACCATAATATCACGCTCGTACAATACGGAGATTTGCCGCACCAATTCTTTAATTACGGGTCCTAAGATTCTATTATCTTTATTTGTCAATACGTTGGTACCAACTTTGACTACTATTCTTTCTGGTTTCATATTATTTTTTACCAAGTTCTACTGCTCTATCAAATGCTGCGTATGCTGCTTCCTTGATAAGCTCGTTCACATTGTTATCTTCCATGGAGTCTATGGCTGCTTGAGTAGTTCCTCCTTTGGAAGCTACTTTTTCAATCCATGATTGCGGAGAGAAACTGTTTTGTTTGAATAACTCGATCGCACCTTCAAAAGTGCTGCTTACCAAAACTTTGGAATCGTATTCTGAAAACCCCATTTTAAGCGCGGCGTCCAGCATGGACTGCATAAAATAAAACACGTATGCTGGACCACTGCCAGAAATACCCGTTGAGGCATCAATGAAGTTTTCAGTTTCTACATGAATGGAAGTTCCGGTAGTATCCAGTAGATTCCTTACCATAATAAGTTCAATTTTAGACACTTCCTGCGACTCTGTATAGGAGGTCACTCCTTTACCTACTTGAGCGGGAAGGTTGGGCATGGTTCTTATCACCTTTTTAGCTTCCAATTTTTGCTGAATGCTCCCTATTGTGACGCCGGCCATGAGCGATACAAAAAGCTGTTGGTCGTGTATCAAAGGCTTCATTTCCTCAAATAGGCCATCGCTGTGGTAAGGCTTAACGGCTATAAAAACAACATCTGCTTTAGGAAGACAATCTTCTAAACTTGAGTATACCTCAAATCTTCCATCTTTACTTAAGGTTTCAATCTTATTAGGATCGGTGTCATAAATCCTAAGTTTATGTTTAGAGAGCAGCGGTGAATTTGCCATTCCTTCAGAATAGGTCAACCCCATGTTTCCTGCTCCAATTACTAGTACTTTCATATTATAAGTCCTTAAAAAGTCAATATTAATTCAACTAGTAGGTGCAAGGATTGTACGGAAGTGCCTAAATGGACTTTTAATTTTTCCAATTAGGAGGTTTTAACTTACTTAAGCAAATCCTTAGCATATTTGAACAGTATCACCATATTCATTGCCATAAGTTGATTTTAAACCGGGTCAAAGCCTGGTCAACCGCCATCTTGTCGGTGACAAAGTTGGAGTTTTAGAGTTTGATGGTTGGGCATTTAGGACAGAGTTGAAATCCTTGAGGTTGTTTTAACTGGAGTAAATGTTTTGTAAAAGCTGCAACATTCCAAGCCTTCTAGTTGCATATAAATTTTTACAAGCGTTTATGAAGCTACTTTGAGGGAGCACAGAGGTAAAATTTATTCAGTACAATGATTACTTTTTGACAGCACCAGAAAGCTCAAATCCTTTTTTTAAGGGTTTTTGTGGTGCTGTATGTAGTGTTGCCAGGTCAAAAATAGCCTAGATAGATGAGAGTGATCACGATGCTGTCATAAACACCGTGGCAAATGATGGAAGTCCATAAGTTTCTTTTGAAATATAATGCAAGTGCATGATAGGCGGTCCCCACTAAAAAAGCATTAATGACGCTCGCAGGTCCTAATTGAAGGTGGTAGGCACCAAACAGCAGACTTGTGCCCAAGAAACTTATGGGAACAGTGAACCTTCCAGAGGTCATTTTTTCTAAACGAGTAAAAATAAATCCGTGAAAGACGATCTCTTCATACAACCCTCCTATGATCCAGCCCATGATCAGTATAAATACATAATTCCATTTGCTTTTTCTTATGAAATCATAGAGATCTACAACGGTGTCATCAAAAGTTATGAATATTTCCAAGACAGGAAAGAACACTAATTGTAAAAATGCCAAAATCAATATTGCCGCTATAGTTCCAATGCATACTGCCTTGAAGCTAAAATTTTTAAAACTAAAACCTATGTCAGAAAATTGTTCTCCAAAATACCTAAGGTAAAGCCAGACAAAGAGTATAATAGGGATGCTGTATAGAAAATTGGGAAATAATCCAGTATGTGGTAAAATAACCACAAGGGCTATGGCAATTGAATGGATCAGAGTGTTTTTTACAGGCATAAGAACTTATCAAAAACAGCTTAATTGAGTAGACTGGTAACAATTAGACAATTAATAATTGAATACAAACTTAAACAGAAACACGAACGTTTCTAGAGTTAGTGATATTCATGAATTGAATAGGAAGGGTAATCATATTATAGACCGTTTATAACAGTGGCCTTTCTGGATTGTTAAATGAATCTATGGAGTAACTCCAGTCTAGGTAAATATGACACTTGAGCATGCGCTCTTTTAGGATCAGGGCCTTGGCTTCTAAATTTTTTTGATTGTCCTCACATTCGAAATAATTCAATTTATCAAGTTTGAGCAATGCGGTATTTTTTGCAGTATCCACTATATTTTTAAAGGAACCTGGATTTTTCTTTCCATGTGAGAATGTCGCGCTAATTTTATGTTCGGCATTTGCAATCCTATGTCATTCCTTCCAAAGCCTGGGCCAGCATCTAGAATCAAAAATCGACACCCTCGTGCGTTACTGGCAAGGCTCCCAATTATAGTCGTTAAGGGTAATTTTTTATACCATCATTGATCAGCCCTTTGTCACCTATTCTCATTTCTCAAATAAACTTGCCGCTCAAAGAGCTTGTAAAAGTCATAGGTTTCTTTGTCACCATAAGGGAAAAAATTGGTAAAATAAACTAGGGAAATCTTCTTTTCTGCATCTATGGAATAATAGGAATTAGCCAGTCCAGCCCAATATCCTGATCCTCTGCTACGCAAAACTTCATCCTGACTACCCTCGATGGCCCATGCTAGGCCATGTGTATCTCCTTCTGCGTTGATCGTAAGATCATTCGGCAAGTGGTTCCTAGACATGAGATCCACAGTTTCAGATTTTAGAATTTGACCACCATCATATTTGCCTTTGTTCATGATACAAACAAGAAATGTCAAGTAATCTTTTGGAGATCCAAATAATCCTCCACCGGCACTATATTCAGTGACAGGAGCTAGGGGAATGCGTGGGTACTGCTGGAAACCAGTGGAGTCGCGTGCTCCCCAAGAAACAATGTTTTCTTTCAGATTTTCAGGGACGTTAAACCAGGTACTGTTCATTTTTAAAGGACCGGTTACATTTTTCCTCAAATAATTTTCCAGGTTTTCGCCACTTATTTTTTCAATGATCTTTCCTACCCAATCTAAGCTTGTTCCATACTGCCATTGTTCACCAGCTTCAAATAACCGCGGCAGGTCTTCATATTCCCATCCTTTTTTATCAAATACCTGTAGGCGGCGATCCATAAATTCATATCCAAATCCTGAGGTATGAGTGAGCAATCTTCTCAAGGTAATCGGATTTTTGGCTTTAATAAGTGCTCCGTTTTTGGCTAGTATGGGGATGGATGTCATCTCTGGCATCAGTTCATCTAATGGATCGTCTAAACCTATTAACCCTTGTTCGACCAGTTGTAATGCAGCAACAGAGGCAATGGCCTTTGTCATGGAATAGATCCTAAAAATATTATGTTCATTGATGGTGTCTTTTCCATTCCAAACTGCGGGACCGTACGCATACCATTCCATTTTTCCGTCCTTAGTTCCATATCCCATAACAGCAGCCGGCAGGGTGCTGTTATGAAAGTAAGTTTTAAGAGGTACAGCATCAATTGCAACATCGCTTGCTTGTTTTTTAGATTTGCAACCGGTTAATATTGATATGGTGATGAATGCAATTAGTATCTTTTTCATAATAGAAATTTTTCAATCGGTGCTATTGTTGGTAGTGGTACAAGCATTAAATCATTCAATAGGCTTTTAATAATTAGGATCCTTTCTGGATTTGAATAGCTGGTTGAAGATATCAAATAGCGATGAATAATCTGCTGGCAGCAAATCATCAATGAGATACTGTGTAAAAGAGGTGCATAAATGTAAAGACACCTGATGCGCGTGGGTCAACCTAAGTTGCGGTGACAGTGTTTTTTAAAACCTATAGGTTTCAATCTAAACTTCTAAAGAACAACTTATGAATAGGTTTAAAACTCTTATTCCTGTAGTTGTGATCAGGTCTTTTTTTATTCCAAAGGCTGCTGTTGTCACCTCTAGAATTTCAGTCACCTCATTTGAATTTATTGTCGAAACCTCTAAAGACGAACCATCATCCATCTGCCGCCATCATATACCGTGAGCAATTAAGGCAGGTAGTCCATTGCAGAGAACAACTGACCGTTAGGTCCGTCATCGGCAATCAAAATGGGCGCTAATGCTCCGGGAAGTACCGCTTCCACAGGATTGTCTGCATGTTCACCACCCAGGTCTGTCCTTAACCAGCTGGGATCAAAGTAATTTATTCTAACCGGTGTGTCAACTAATGCAGCAGCTATATCTTGAGATAATTTATCTACTGCCCATTTTGAAGCACCATAAGGGGCGAGCTCAGGTTGGTTCATGATTCGGGAAGTAGTATTCACCACGCGTCCAAAATTATTCTCAATCATCAATGGAATAAAAGCACTGCATAGTTTATACATGGCAACTACGTTTACTTTGTAGGTTTCTAGCCAGTCCTCTGTGGTGTGTGTCCAGATATCCTCGCGATAAGCTCTCATGATGCCTGCGTTATTGTATAATATATCTACTGGAATGTTTAAAGCATTCACCTGGTCTATAAGATGGTTAATTTGATCATCCTGAGATAGCTCGCCATAAACGCTGTATGTTTTTACCTTATATGGTTTTAACAACTCAAGTGTTTCTTTAGTACTCTCCTTCTTTCTACCATGCACAATGACAGCGCATCCATGCTGGGCAAGTCCTATAGCTATCTGTTGCCCTATCCCTCGACTAGAACCTGTTATGAAAGCAGTTTTTCCTGTTAATTTGATCATTTAGTGAGTCTTTAATGTTTCTGTGATTCTTATTTGAGCTAAAGATAACCATGCAAAACTACCTGTTATTCTGTTTTTAGGATATTCTTTGGCTATAAGACTTATTTTCAAAAAGCCACCTATCCAACTGCCCGGCCTACTTCAAACAGAAAATAACAAATAACCTAGGTATTCCTTTGGAACACTTACAATCTTGGATTTTGTGTCGTTCAAGACAGGTAAGAGAAATCTATTAAGATTCTGAATGGAAGAATACGATCTGGAAACTGCTGGAAAAGTGAATTAAATGGAAACTCGATCCGGTTTTTATTTTGTAGTTAGGAAGCCAATAATAGGCTTTCATGCCAACTTCAAGTCCTCAGTTCATGCATTTACCTAGTGATAGGAATCCAATAAGCAGTTTTTAAATCCACTTAAACTGTTAGTGTGCCTCTATGATGGACCTGCGGTAGCCATTAGTTGCTTTTTCTAGATTTTCAGAAAGAGACTGTAACCAGTTCATGTGATTAGCGATCAAATAAGCTTCTTGAAGACCATGCAGGGTTTCTGTATCTAATTCCGTATTTCTATCTTTTATACGTTCATCTCTCAAATGAGACAAATGCAGGTATTTATCTTGTAAACTCTCTTGGGCGACCTCTACTTTTTCTTCATCCATTTCTTTATTTAATGAAGTGTGGTCGATACTATCGATCGATCGCTGTAGTGTATTGGTAATCTCTTTGATGAGTAGGTTAAACTCCTTTGAGGCAGGAGTAGTTTTATGATGGATGATAAAATTTCCTATAGATGCGATGGCAGAGATCATCGTCTGGTTGAGGGTCACCATTTCATAAATCAATTGAAATTCTTTCTGTTTGGATTTTGGGTCTTGTGTCAATCGTTGAAAAGCGGCATTTAGGTTACTGATGGCCAGAAAAGCTTCCTTACGTGCTAGGTTATAGGAGAATTTATGTTTTGAGGGGTCTTGATACAAGGTCTGTGTGGCTAACAGATAGTTCTTGTTCATTTTTAAGGCGTTCAAAAGCACTTGTTTAAGGTTGTTCACCTCCCAACTGGGCAGCAGCACATAGTTTGCAACAATAGCAATCGAGGATCCTATGACAGTGTCGATGACCCGGTATTGAATCACTTCAAAGGCATCAGGATTGATCAAGGAATATAAAAAGATGATGCTAATCGTGATCAAGGCCGCAGCAGACTTGTAATTAAGCTGAATCATTGAAAAGGCCAGTATCAATGAAACAAATGCCAATATGGAATACACCGCCATATTTTGAGTGATCAGCACTATAGGAACCGCAATCGCAGCACCTATGAGCGTGCCAATAATGCGGTCTTTTGAACGGGTTTTAGTAAGACCGTAGCTAGGGCGCATGATAACAATAATGGTCAACAAGATCCAGTAGGTATTTTGAATATCAAAAACAACCCCCAGTAGGTATGCCGCTATAATGGCACTGGTAAGTCGCAAGGAGTGCCTAAACATGGTGGAGTCCAGGCTTAAGTTTTGAAGGAGTACATTCAATCGGTACTCTTGAAGCGTTAAAAACTGACTCGAATCCTGTCTTTTTAAGGATACTTTAGAGGCGTCTTGAACATTTGCCATGACCCGTCTAATCGCCTTGATTTCTTGCAACAACTGTTCTTGGTAATCGTATAGGTTTTTCAACAACAGTGCACCTTCACGTGCTTCAGGCAATTTAACGGTTTCTATGTAGGATGTTATGGATGTGTTGGCTTTCGCCAAAGCGAACAAAAGATCATCTTTACTGGGTATTTCATCATTTTGAATCAATAATTCAGACAATCGAATAAGGTGATTGCCCATAACTTTATTCAGCTTTTTGGAGGCTTTTAAGAATTCTTTACGCTGGCCAAAGATTCCATCGATCAGTTTGTAATCTAAATGTTTTGCTTCAATCAGTTCAAAAATATTGACGGTAGAGAGGAAGATCAATAATTGCTTTTCTTCATACCGCGACCTTCCAGAACGTTTACGGGCGGTAAGCAATATTTCCCGAAGTGTTTCATGCTTGTCATTGATTTGATTTTGAAGCATGAATGCTTCTTTCATCCGTTCCTCACGCTTGGTAATCTTTGTTAATAATTTTGCCCGCAATTTTAAATACCTACCTATAAATAGAAGAGTGTCCGATAGCAGCTGATTCTGATCTTTTTGAGGTTCCAGTTTTTGAAAAATAAGGGATAGAGCTAGGTACCACAGGCCACCCACGCCCATCAAAGCCACCTGTATCACGATTTCATAAGCGGTTTCCTTTTGAGTAGCAAATGCGATCACCATAGCGAGTAATCCAGAAAAGGACACTAAAGACGCCCTAAAACCATAGACTGAAATAAGAGATACCAAAAATGAAATGAGCGCAAGCGCTACCAATAAAAGGGATAGAAAAGGCTTGGCAAAGTGGATGATGGCTGTGATGACCATTGTTAACCCAATGCTTATTAAAATGGCATTGACCTTGCGTTTGATACTTCCAGGAATGTCACCTGGGGCATTTAAAAAAGCACCTACCACAACAGCTGGTGCATATTCTAAAGAATCCATCAAATACAAGACCCCAAAAGGAACGGCAATCGCAACTCCCAGTCGTATGGCACGATCAAAGTTGGTACTTTTAAGAAATAGCTCCAGTTGTTTGAGTATTTTTTTCAAGAAGGGTAGAGTTTGGATTTAAAGTTAGGAGAATAGGAGCGAAGTATGATTTTATACACTTCTTTAAATGAATGCACTAGATAAAAGTTTTCTTGAAAGGAGTGGAGGAACACCATCAGGCCCAGCTCGTAGTTTTACCCTTCACTATAACCCTCCGACAAATCAATCATCCGGCGGTTATGGCTCGGCTTACTTCAGTTTCTAAAGCATCTTATATGGATATCTCCCTACTTCACGATACTAACGACTTTCAATGATAAATGGCATAAAGAGTTCAGTAAAACCCCTTTTTTTCGTCCATGAAATTTTCCCATTAGTATAGTGATACACCTATATTTTTTGATAAAAGGCGATCGAGTTGGTGCAGGTCTGACATTAGTTCTAGGTGCTTTATCGGTAAGTGCGAGATAGACTTACTTTCATCCAACACCTTTTTTAATTCCAACATTTTAAAATAAAAAGAGGGAGACTGTAGTTCAAAATCTAGTGACTCTAGCTTTTCTTGTATCGCAATCTTTTTTTCTTTGATCACCTGTATGATTTCAACAGCCTTATCAAAATTCAGTTCTTTTTGTTCCACAGATTCTAAAAGGCTGCATTTAAAACTGGCACATTGCCTCGGTCTTTTGGAATAAATGGTACACCCATCACAAAAGCTGCTGCAGGGTTGTAGAAAAAAGCCATGGCCACGTTCTTCCTCTACAGGCATCAAACTTCTTACTGCAGAGACTTCTTCTCGATCCAGCTGTACAAAGCCTATCACGGTACCGTCACAACAGAACCCACAAGACAAACAAATATTTAAGGAATCACTCATGATTTCTGAATTTTAGCAAATGCCAAGATTACAGTTATTAATACTGATTCCGACTATTTTTTAATGATTAAGGCATTCTTTTTTAAATTTATTTTCCTCTTAAGCAGTTTTTAGCAAGCTTCTTTTATGCGCTATTCTTTGCGTCTTTAGTTTTCCTCTGAAACTGTATTTAAAGTTTTTAATTTAAATTGAGCACAACCATCGTTGAACCCTATTAACTTCGGTAGATATGCGAACCCTTGCATCTAGCACTAGGTTTTAGGTGGAAGTAATTATTTTCTCTGAAAAGAGATATGATGTTAATATTAAATTAGAGAATTATATTTACCACTTTCTAATAAGTGTTAAAATGATAATGAAATTCACCATAGCCCTTATATTTCTTACTATTTTGAGGATATAAAATTATTCATATCACTTTATTCTTTATTAAAATTGAATAATGGATTTCACTTATATTTTTTTATTGTAAAAACCTTTTAGATATTAAATAATCACATAGTGGTGGACTAGATATATAATACCGAATATTTAGATGATTAGAAGGTATAATTGATCTGTAATTCTACAATGAACCAGCACTTTTTTACGAACCTTTTAAGACGGAAATCCATTTTAGATACTTCCTAAGTAGGTCTTTTACAGGAGTTACATTTATGATAAAATTTTAATTGGTTATTATTCAACCTATTGAATAATATATTCGATCGTTTAAACACTGCTTTTAATTATTTAATCTCTTTGTTTTTTAACAAATGAGCGTATCTTCGTGTGGCATTGTAGTTTTAATCATAAAAAAAATGTAATTGTTTAGGATTGATGATAATAGCAGCTTCTAAAACATAGCCACAAACGGACTTTATGAACAATATTTATAATTTATTTGAAAATTTTTATTACAAGTTTATTACCATGCCATTGGTAATTCGTATTGCGATAATCTCTACCATATTTTTTATAGTATTAATGTTGTTTTATGGGCTTTTGAGTGTCATTTATTACTACATCAAAAAAAGAAATGAAAAGCGTGAAGAAGAACGAGATAGCAACAATGAATGCCATGTTATTTTAAAAGAAATCCTTATCTACGAACAGGTTATTCCGTTTTCATCGCTAGAACAAGATTTTGAAAGTATCCGAGAACGGTGCCATTCAAGAGCTAAAGATATTGTCTATGAAATGTTGGCTATTAAAAATGAATTCCCCTCGCAATTCAACTATGAGAATCAACAATCGCTGTCCCGGCTTTTTAACTTAACCCCATACTGGGATGAGAAAATGACAGATTCTTCACTGAAAGTGAAGATGGAAAATCTGCAAAACATTATTGAACTTAGGGCTACTATATCTGAATCAATTCTTGCAACATTGGTGTATCACAGAAACAGTGAGTTGCGCAAAAAAGCACGGATTGCTCAAATACATTTAAGTCAGCACGAACCATTTAAGTTTTTTGACGAGGAATTTGATAAGGATTTTACGGTTTGGGATAAGATTAAAATCCACGATATTCTATTATACAAGCCTATTCAAACTATTCCTAACTTTATTCGTTGGGTGCCAAAGGTGAAGAATGAAAACCTACAGGCGATGTTTATCTTTGAAATTGGCTTTTACAACCAGATAGGAAATAAAGATTTTCTTTTTGAATTTTTCAAAACAACACCTAGTGACGAGGTGAAGATTCAAATTGTTCAAACTTTTAAGGTGTTAGGGATTGAAGACATGGCGCATAACTTGATTCGACAATACAACGCTTGTTCAGAAAACGTCCAATTAGCTATTATTAACAATTTGAAACACGTTCAAACGGACAAGTTTTTACTTCCCTTCTACGTTCATGCTTTTGAAAAAGCCTACGAAACCGATTTGAAATTGGCATTGGGAGAAGCTATTTATAGTTCTGAAACACACGGTCATCGAGTGATTGAAGTTTTAGAACAAAAGGCAAAAGGATTTGATAAACTCGTTTTTGAGCATATTAAAAATCCATTACTATTAAATTAACTGAGTAAAAATTATGGATGCAATTTTATATGGGTATCAGTACATAATATTTTTTTACGCGTTCGCGCTAGTGCTTTTGTATACCACTTTAGCTGTATTGGCCTTTACTAAACTGAGGGGGTTGATGGCTATAAAAAGTTCTGATACCGAAAAAATATTTAAAGAGTCCCCATTTATTCCTGGAATCTCCATTATCGCTCCTGCATTTAATGAGGAAAAATCAATTATTAATAACGTAGTCTCCATGATGACCGTGAATTACCCAAAGTTTGAGGTGGTAATTGTTAACGATGGTAGTCAGGATGATACATTAAAATTGCTTATTGACCACTTTGAGATGGTCGAAACCACGTATGCTTATGTAGAGAAAATTAAAACCAAGCCCTTTAAGCGAATTTTCAAGTCTACCAATCCAAAGTTCAGTCGGTTAATTGTAGTAGATAAGGAGAATGGTGGAACTAAGGCAGACGCCTCAAACGCTGGCGTCAATGTAGCTAAATACCGATACTTTATTTGTACAGATGTGGATTGCGTACTAGACCGGGAAGCTTTAACAAGAATGGTTTTACCAATTATCAGTACTAAAACTCGTGTTATTGCTGTTGGAGCTACCATGAGAATGGTAAATAGCTGTAAGGTGGAAAATGGCGTAATGGTGGAAACTAGGTTACCAACCAGAATTTTACCACTTTACCAAGAAATTGAGTACTTACGTAGTTATTTTATTGGAAAATTAGGGTTTTCAACTTTTAATGCGGTTCACAATGTTTCGGGTGGGTTAGGGTTGTTTGATACGGAGATCGCTATTGGCGCTGGTGGATACGATCCTTTATCACATGCAGAAGACATGGATATGACCACCCGGATGATTGCTTACATGATTAATTACCAAAAGCCTTATAAAATTGAACAAGTACCAGACACCTGCTGCTGGACGGAAGGGCCACCTACTTTTCGGGTACTAAATCGACAAAGAACCCGTTGGGCTAGGGGTTTGTTCCAAATTTTTTCCATTCACCGTAAGTACTTGTTCAACAGAAAGTTTAAGAAAATGGGTCTTATTACCTATCCTTACATATTTATATTTGAGTTTCTTGCACCAATTATCGAAATGATCGGATATATCGCTACCATCTACCTGGTACTCGTCGGAGGCATTAATTGGGACAATGCTATTATCATGCTCTTTTTTGTATATATTTTTGGGGTTTCACTATCATTAACAACACTACTGTACGAAAGACTATTAGAACATCGTTTTAATAACAGCGAATACCTCAGGCTGATACTTTTTTGTTTAATCGAACCCTTTATTTACCACCCACTCATCGTTTTTTTCAACATAAGGGGGTATATTGATTTTTTAACTAAAAAAGACTTTGAATGGGGAACGATGACAAGAGAAGGATTCGATGATGACAGTCCCAAAGAATTAGTAAGTGCTCAATCTCTAAAAAAATAAAGCAATATGTTTATAAATAATTCTATGTTTAAAAACACCGCCATTTTTGCTATGATGCTACTATTTAGTTGCATTGCTTCAAATCAAGCCTTTGCCCAAGAAAATGAAGAATCTTATTTTCAAAAAGCAAATAAATTATTCAAAAAAGAGCGTTGGGAAGAAGCTAAAACATTTGTGGATCTAGGTTTGAAGGATGCCCCATATGATTCCGATTTATTGATGCTTAATGGAAAGTATCTTCACTACAAAAAAAACAATGACAAAGCGCGATATAATTTAATTAAGAGTTTACAATACGATCCAAACAATGTGGATGCAAAACAAATCTTAACTAATGTTGAAATAGAAGAAAAGCATTACTCAGCCGCAATTTGTTATATCAACGAACTTTTGGAGGTAAACCCTTATTGGAAGGGGCTTTGGCGTAAAAAAATTGAAGTATATAGGCTGCAGGGTAACACTGAAGAATCAAACAGGTTGCTGAAACGTATCAATCAAATTTATCCTGAAGATGAAGACCTACAGGAAGATTATCAATACAATTTAAAAACCGAAATCAGCAACTTAAAAAAGGCAGGTAAATTAGACGACGTTTTAAAGTTGACGGAAGAATTGATGGCGATCGATAATACCAATCCTGACCTGTATGTTGGTGTAATAAACACACATCTTGCAGCAGGAGATTATGATAAAGCCTTGTTTTACGCCACGAGAGCATTGACTTATATGCCGAATAACACCTATTTAATTACCAAAAGAGCATCCATTTTAGCAGAACTTGGTGATTATAATGGAGCTTTAACCTTTATAAAATCCAAAAACGCTGGTGGAAATGGCCAGTTAACGGGCTTATACAATCAATTATTGTTACAAAAAGCTCGTGTCCAAAATGAAAGCGACCCATATACTTTGTATGGGAAAATTTTAGAGCGTTCGCCAGGAAATGCAGAAGCGTTGAACTATTTGTTGAACACGTCCTTGTCTAAAGGTTTCTATTCCGATGCCCAGAATTATATCAACATAGCAAAAAAATCAGAAGGTGAAAGCAAGAATATACTTTCAAAAGAATACTCATTATATTTTCAAATGGGGAATGAGTTAAAAGCAAACGCTATTTTGAACAAGTTGTACAGTCGATTTCCAGAAGATGTAGATATTCGGGACAATTATATTAATTATCAGTACAAATTGGCACGACAAAACATGCTGGACCAACAGTACCGACAAGCCGTTATTCAGTTGACATTTTTGAGTGATCTTCCTCAAAATGATTATTCAGAAAAAAGTTTGCAGGATTTAGCAGAAGCTTATTTAAAATTAGACAGAAAGGAAGATTCTTTTCTTATTGTTGAAAAATTAAACAACGATTATCCGGACAATATAGACCACAAGTTTCGTAAGGCGTCGGTTCTATTAGCGCTGGATCGTGACGAGGAGGCACTGGCAATTTATGAAGACTTAATGGATGAAGCAGATACCGACGGATTTCAGAATTATCTGATTGCTTATGATGAAATTGGTACCCAATTTATAAAAAAATTAATTGAAGCGGGACAAACCCAAAAAGTTTTTGAGGTTGCTGATCGAATCATTGCACTCAACCCTAGTAGTGAATTGGCATACACCTATGCCATGAATACCGCTTTTAGTATAAAAGACTACGATCTATTTTTAAAATATGCGCAACAGGCTATTGATACAAATCCCAATAGTATTTTCTTCAAAACTAAATATGCTGAAGCGCTGTCTAAAAAGCAAGAGTTTGGAACGGCAAACGATATCTTAAAAGAACTTTTATTGGAAAATCAGTACAATAGCAGTGTTATTAATACGAACACACAATTCACATTGGATTATGGTGCTGTTTTATATAAATTGAAAGAAGCTAACGAATTAATGATTGTCACAAATCAAGCCTTAGAGTACAATCCTGATAACAAAGAACTTTTGTACCAAAAAGGACAAGCTTACCTGTTGATGAAAGATTATGGCAATGCTTTCGAATTTATGAAGTTTTATACCCCTGGAATATTGGAACAAGCTGCTTTCAAAAAACAAATGGAATGGTTGCAGAATAAATCTTATAGAAATCAAATATCACTTAATTATTTGCAAAGCCGATTCTCTGACAACATTAATGTGAATGCTATTGCCACTTTAGAGTACACTCGCTTTCAATCGGCTAATAACACCTATACAGGGCGTTTGAATTATTCAGGTCGTAACTTAGGGTCAGGTATTTTAGCGCAAGCAGAATGGACTCACGTCCTCAATCCTAAAACTTATTTTACGGCAAACTTGGGCTATGGTTCTCGATATTTTGCACAAATAATTGCGAATGGAAGTGTTTTTAGAGAGCTTAAACAAGGTTATGAAGTAGAACTTGGGTTGGGATACAGACATCTGCCTAATGTTTATACGTTAACAAATATTGTCGCTGGAGTTTCACGCACTGATGAAGATATGTGGCTTAACGCCAAAGGGTTTTTATATCGAACAGAAAGCTCTATAACGCTTTATAATGTCTTGTTGCAATCTCGATTCTTTGTTTTCAATGATCCTAAAAGTCACATATCTGCCATGGCTTCGGTAGGAACAGTTCCAGAAGCTGGCGCACTCGATCTTGCTTTATATGATACCTACAACGCATTCAACACCATGGTTGGGGCGGGAGGGCAATATTTAATCAATAAACGCTTGACTGTTGGAGTACAAGGAAATTGGTATAATTTCAAATTCGACCCAGATGAATATAGCAACCTATATAATTTATATTTGACTGCGATTTACTCTCTATGAAAATGATGTTATTACAGTCCGTAATATGTTCTTTATTTCTTTCTTGTGGAACTTCTAATCAAGAAGAACCAACTGGAACATCTCATAAAACCGAAAGCGCTGGAGCCTATAATCAAACGCAGAAGGAAATATTGTATGAGAACTATGTTACTAGTGATGATGGATACGATATTTTTTTTATAAGTAAAGGAGCGGAAGAAAATGAGGCTGCAGAGGCTTACTTTTACTATCATTTCAAAAAAAGAACCCCTGCGGGAGCTGTGTTGAAGCAAGGTCTTGATGACATTCCATCTACTAAATTAAAAGTACAATTCATTGATGTACAGATTGATGATGAACTAGGGAGTGATTATGTAATTGAAAAAAGAGAAAATAAATTAACGCTTAAAGCGAATTCCAAGAAAACACTGTATTGGTTATTTTACCAATATTTCCAGGATTTAAGTGAAAAAGATTCTAAAGTAAATGCAGATGGTTTGCCACCTGCTATTGTGAATTTTGAAGAGTCTAAAAAGGGAAACTTTGCTTTTAATTATCGCGAACCATATCTTAAAGCCAATCTAGTAAAAGATTACGATGTAATTGTCAACACGAATCATGTAGAGAAAGATTGGGGCATTTGGGGACACCAACTGTTTAACCTGGTGAACAAAAATCCAAAAGATGAATATTACAGTATTATCAATGGGGAATTAAATAAAAATCAAATTTGTTTTAGCAACTCTGCCATTCATACATTTTTAGAAAACTACATCATCGATAATTTTGGTGAGAAGAAAAATTACAAACAGAATTTTGTAATCAGTCCTGCTGATAATGCTTTGGTTTGTACCTGTAACACTTGCTCAAAGTTAGGAAATACGAAGGGAGACGCAAGCCCTGCCGTCATTGAATTAGTCAATAAAATGGCAATTCGTTTTCCAAATCACCAGTTTTTTACAATTGATTATCTCTCCGTTCATACGCCTCCGAATACTTCAATGCCTAAAAACACAGGAATAATTATTAGTTCCATTGATATTCCAAGAAAGGTAAAATTAGATCCAAACAACCGGTACGTAAAGGAATTTGAGTCTAAAGTCAACAAATGGAAAAAAGTTATTCCTACGGTATACGTATGGGACTACATTTCCAACTTTGATGACTACTTGACTCCTTTTGCTACGTTATCCGTTTGTAAAACAAATTTCAATTTTTATAAAAATTTAAAAGTTAATGGGATTTTTGCTAATGGTGCTGGATACGAGTACAGCACGTTTAATGCGGTACACACCTATGTTTTGGCAGCATTGATGCAAGACCCTACTTTAGATGTCAATAGGTTAGTAAATAGATTTTGCAAGTTTTATTACGGGACATCTGGACCAGCAGTAGCCGCTTACATTATAGGCCTTGAGGATGTGATGCAAAGTAAAAACTTTAAATTACAGTTATATAGTGGTGTTGAGAAAATGACGGACACCTACTTGGACAAGAAAAAATTCTTCGAATTTTATGATACTATCGGAGAAATAAAAAATACGGAAACCGAAGAGGTTGGTTTTCGTATGAATGAACTGCATACAGGTTTAAGTTACTCTGCCATGCAAATTCAATTGGCCAATAAATTCAATAAGAACTTTGGATTCGCAGTCCTTGATAATAATAGTATTGAAGTTAATGATGATTATAGGGAACGATATAAGCTCTTTTTAAAACAATTCGAGATCTATGACATCTTGGTCACCCGAGAAAGAGGTGGGAGTGTTCCAAACTATTTGAAAGATGTTCAAATCTCACTAATTGACACTATATTACACCCCAATTTATTAAAGGATGCTTTAAAAGTTACAAGTGAATTGGACGAAGATTATAAAGATGATGCAGTATTGACTGATGGAATTCCAGGTTTGGCAACTAATTATCACACTGGTTGGTTGCTGGTTAGCGCGGCTGATTTAACGGCAGAAATTAGAGTACCTAAAGAGAATGGTCTATTGGAATTAAAATTAAACTTTCTTCTGGACGAACGCCTAAAACTCAGAGCTCCGGAAAAAATTGAAGTTTTCAGGAATAATATAATTTTCAAAACAATTGAACCAAGAATTAAAGTTTCTGAAAATGCAAGACGAATAACCTTAGGAACGGCCTTAACGTTAAACAAGAATGATGAGATAAAAATCAAGGTTTATCGTGATAAAACTTATAAAAAATTCGCAGTTGACGAAATTTATTTTTAGCACATATTCTATTTTTCACAGTGCGAAGAAATTGTTTACTTCGTTCAAACTAGTTGTGATTTTAATTCTGGTTACATCTTGTAATTTTGAAGAGAAATTAGTGGATGCAAGAATAATAGATCCAGTTAGACATTACTACCCCATCATTCAAGGGGAAGAATTAGAAATCATCATTGAATTAGAAAATAGAAGTGATTCTCCTTTTAAAATTACCGATATTTTGACATCTTGTGGTTGTGTGGTTTTGAATAGAGCAACATTTGATGTTATTCCAGGTAACAGTACGGCCTTTTTAGAATTAACCTACAATAGCAATAAAAATATTGGATTAGTAAATCATTTTATCTACATTTATGGTAATTTAAAAGATGGCGATAATATTGAAGCTAATTTTGATGTTCACGTCGTTCCAGATGCCTTGTATACCCCTGATTATGAAGAATTATACCGTAAGGAGGTAGAAAAAGAAGGAGGGGTGAAAAACTTGGTAGATGGTAATGAAAGTGACAGAGGGTATTACATTTCTTCTGGGGATGGTGAAGGGGAGAATAATAGAACAATTTTAAAAAGACAATAAAATGGATGAATATTCAGACCTAAAATTTGACGGAGATTTGTCATTTTTAAATGATAATCTGGAGGAAGCAAAAAAAGCTCTTGAAGAGGATCAAATGGAAGAGAAGGATAATGATCCTGCTTTTACTTCTAAAGAACAATTGAACCCTAGCCAACAAAAAATAAGAGAGGAGAGGGGTTTGGTGTCAAAATCTAATGAACAAATTATCCCCACTCACGAACAGAAAAACCCAACTCGCGAACAAAATAACCCAACTCAACAACAACCAATGGAAAAATCTAATGATACCATGAACATTCAAAGCAATGATTCAAACAACAGAACCGAAAAAAATTCAAATCAAGAAACGATGAAAGACAATATGCCTCACTTCAATGGTAAAAAAAGCCAACTAGAGGAAATGGTGCTAAATTCAGGTTATGGACCAGAACTGTTCAATAATCTAAAAATGGAACTTCTTGAATTGGAAAAAGAAAAGATCATTATGAAATACAAGCAAGACTTGATGATGATGATTATCAAAAGCTAATAATAAGAGCTTTTAAATCATTACTTTAAGTTGTTTTAAGTTTTCTGGAAACTTTCTAAAACTACGCCAACGATTAAAAATAGCCTGGGTATTATCCTAGGCTATTTTTTTATTGGATCTCAAAAGTTTTTAGGAACTAAGCACTTTACTACATCACGTTTTCGCTTTTAAAACGCCAAACTTTGTTTGAATGTAAAGTGGCTGAAACAGCAGATATGAAATTTTAAGGTTGAGTCGGTTTATTATTTGGTGAACTAAACACAAGTGTTTTGACTTAGAGAAGGAAGTTTAGATGAGCCGCCTTATAGGACTTCAAAAGATCTGCTAGACGGAGGGTGGAGTGGTATTACTCCATAACCGTTCCCATAGGCATATGGTGAACCGTCAATTATCCTACGAGAACGGTTTTGGAAAAAGACTGAAGGAAATAACTTCGTGCAAGCTTCAATAAGAATTTAATGGAGGTAAGTAAAGTTAGGAGAGAGGCATTTCTATGCCATCGTTTGCGGTTGTACTAGAAATATCTCGATGTAGGTCGTCTATTAATATCTTGAGCACTACAGTAGGACAGGCGATCGAGAAAACAGTAATTTTATAATTGAGAAATGACCTTAGGGCAGCTTCAAGTCTCCATTCTAAACTAAGGAGCCTTAATGCAAAATGGTTTATTTCATCACATGTAAAATAAAATTGCCGTATTGATAGATATACAATTAACCTGAGCTGCCCAATATAAAATCCAGGCTCTGCGTCCCATTTTATTTACTCATGTGACTCATGATGAGAGCTGATGCCTTTTTTTGACCTCGCTCTTTTGCTAAGTCGAATGCATTCTTTTGCTCATCATTCTTTAAATTCAAATCAGCGCCATTGTCAATAAGAAATTCAATGATCTCTAAATAGCCACTTTTTGCAGCTTCTCCTAGTGCAAAATCTCCCTCTGCATCCTTATTATTAACATCAGCTCCTTGACCCACTAAAAACTTAACGATTTCTAAATGACCTTTAGAGGCTGCATGTTCTAGCGGTGTAGCTCCATCTAGTGCCTTCACGTCAAACTGTGCACCATTATCAGCCAGGTATTTGACTATTTCTAAATGCCCGTTCCTTGCAGCAATTCTAATGGGTGTAAATCCCCTAAACGCACTATAGTTTACATCAACTCCATTTTCTACTAAAAGTTGAACAATTTTGAAATAGCCTTCTTGGCACGGGTAATCAAGTGAAGTGGAAGCGTTGGGATCTACTTTATTGACTTGGTTTACGTTAGCACCATTTTCTATCAATAGTTCAGAAATCTCATAGTTATTGTCAGCAGTAGATCTCCATAGTGGGAAGAGTCCATTTTTATGAAACTCATTGACATCACTTCCCTTTTTGATCAACAATTGTACTTTTTCAAAATCTTCCTTTTCAACGGCATTATATAATTTCTGAGAAAATGAAATGGATGTTGCTCCTATAAAAATTAGGGTTAATAGTATCTTTTTCATAAAGTGTAGTCAATGTTTGCTGCATGTCTTGATTAATAGTCAATCAATTCATTTTTTTATAAAAAACCAATGTAATAGTTGCTTCTATAAGAATTTTGATAAATATATAAAAACAACAATAAAGTTTTAAATATTAAAATGGCACACCTCTTAAAAGAAGTATCCTATATATAACACCTTCGTTTCTTTCACAGTTCTAATCGTTATCAAAAATTCATCATAGGTTTTATGAGGTATGAGGATATAAGTTCCACTTTGATCCGACACATTTTTAAACGTATGATTGTCGATACTTTCTTTTAAAACCTTATAATCTGAATCGCTGAATAACTTTTTTGCAATCCATTTAGCTTCATCTAACCAATATTCTAAATCTTGCGAATTAGGATTGGAACCTTTCATATACAATGTGCCTGAAATCCCAAAATGCAAGCATCCACCTCTATGAGCAACTAGGGTATGACCATTTTTTAACTGGATTGTCGCTTCTTTAAGACCATCGTCCCAAGTATATTCTTTGAACTCAGAGACACTTTTAACAAATTCATCTGTTTGCGTATTTTGATCAAATAGGCATTCCTCTTCTTGAGAGAACATGAACTTACTTATTAAAATAAAAATCAGTAGCGTGTTTTTCATTAGAGGAAACTCAAAATAAGAACAATTTACCTTAGTAATCCTCAGATAAAAAATTTTAAACCTAAAGTCAGGTTTGTTGCTGTACTGGTTTACTAATGATTCAAAGGTTCACTATCGGTGTTTCATTTTGAAAACCTTAATCATCATTTAGCAATACAAACTATTGCATTTCGCTTTCGCGAAAGCGAAATAAACCACCCTTTAAAGTCTAGAATCAATAATCTCCTGCACCACCTCTGGATTGAGAAGAGTAGAAATATCACCTAAAGCATCCATCTCTCCCGCAGCAATCTTTCTCAAGATGCGGCGCATGATCTTGCCAGATCTGGTTTTAGGCAGGCCACTGGTGAATTGGATCTTCTCCATTTTGGCAATGGGTCCTATACGTTCTGCAATCATCTGGTTGATTTCCTTCTTCAAATTCTCTGGATCGCGCTGCTCGCCGGTCTCTTTGAGAATGACAAAACCATAAAGAGAATTGCCCTTAATATCATGGGGGTAGCCTACTATCGCACTTTCGGCCACCGCAGGATGTTCGTTGATGGCATCTTCTATAGGAGCCGTTCCCAGGTTGTGGCCTGATACGATAATCACGTCGTCCACACGCCCTGTGATGCGGTAATAACCGGTCGCATCTCGCAATGCCCCATCACCAGTAAAATAATTCCCAGGAAAAGTGGTAAAATACGTATCCCGGTAACGTTCGTGATCTCCATAGATGCTGCGCGCTATTCCTGGCCATGGAAATTTCATCACCAGACGCCCAGATTGTTGATTGCCCAGCAACTCCTGACCGTTCTCATCCATCAATGCGGGCTGTATCCCGGGAAGTGGGAGCGTGGCAAAGGTGGGAATGGTAGGCGTGGCAAAAGGGATGGGGCTGATCATGATGCCGCCATTTTCCGTCTGGAACCAGCTGTCTACAATCGGACAATTATTTTTACCTATGTTGTCGTTGTACCAGTGCCAGGCTTCTTCATTGATAGGTTCCCCTACGGTTCCTAGAATCTTAAGCGAACTCAGATCGTGTTTTTCGACATAACTGAGATTTTCTTTAGCAAGCGAGCGTATCGCAGTAGGCGCCGTATAAAATTGAGTCACCTGATGCTTATCGATCACTTCCCAAAATCGTCCCCAGTCTGGATGGTTGGGGACTCCTTCAAATAAAAGACTGGTCGCTCCATTGAGCAGCGGCCCATAAATGATATAACTGTGACCCGTGATCCAACCTATGTCGGCACTGCACCAAAACACATCTGGCTGCCGGTATTGGAACACGTTTTTAAACGTATAGGCACTGTAAACCATATAACCCGCCGTGGTATGCAGCATCCCTTTAGGTTTGCCGGTTGATCCTGAGGTGTATAGTATGAACAATGGATCTTCCGCCTCCATGACTTCCACAGCGCACTGGTCTGAAGCGGCATCCATCAAGGGTTGCAACCACACATCCCGATCTGCCTTCAGGTCCACCGGTTCACCCGTTCTTTTAACTAATAGAACGCGTTCTACGCTAGGCGTCTCTTTTAAAGCCTCGTCCACAATACCTTTTAAATCAATGGTTTTAGTCCCGCGGTAGGAGCCGTCACTGGTAATGACCATCTTGCAGCTCGCATCATTGATCCTGCTGCGCAAGGCCGTACTTGAGAACCCTGCAAATACCACAGAATGTACGGCACCTATTCGAGCACAGGCCAGCATGGTATAAGCCAGTTCTGGAATCATGGGCAAATAGGTACACACACGATCGCCGCGCTGGATGCCTTGATCCTTTAATACGTTAGCGATCTTGCAGACGCGAGCATGCAACTGTTTATAGGTGATGTGCTGCGCTTCTTCTTCTGGATCATTGGGTTCAAAAATGAGGGCCGTAGTATCGCCCAGCGTGTACAAATGACGGTCCAGGCAATTCTCCGTAATATTGAGTTGCGCGCCTTGATACCATTGGATCTCTGGCTTTTCAAAATCCCATTCCAACACTCGGTCCCACCGCTTTCTCCACACAAAATTCTCTTCCGCGATTTCTTCCCAAAACTGCTCAGGAACCTGAACGGACTTGCGATAGACTTGAAAATATTCCTCTAATCCTTTAATATGATAATTACTCATGACTGCTTCTTTAGGCCATCAAAAGGTAAGAAGATCTTTTGAAAAAAGTCAAGTGCAATAGGATGAACCTAGAGGTATTTTTTGAATGCTGCCACAGCAATGAATGTTGGTGTCCCGCTTTCGCGAAAGCATAATTCCTTCAAGTTCATCAATAGCAAGAGCATTTTTTACCAATTCACCTTTCCTGCAAGCTAGAATGGGAACTACTACAGAAAGATTCAACACCATATCCCGCTCGTTCTCGACTGCCGCTCGAACCGGCTAGCATTCTATTACAGATCTATCTGGACCAGTATCGAGTGAAAGTCAAAATAGGATTGTATTTCAAAGCCTTATCTAAAAAAATATCCCTAAACCTGTTTCGATCTACAGCCTGCAGCAGGCAGGCTGTAGATCGAAACAGGTTTATGTACCACTCCTTGTCGCTATTCTGCTTTCGCGAAAGCGTGCCCATCAACAATCGCACAGCAAGCAGGAAGATCTGGAATACAGCAATTCTACTATTAATAAAAACGAATTTCTAACCCAACAACTCATTGAGCAAGGCGGCCAATCGTACCCCTCCTTTTTGCAATTGCTCGCGCACCGTCCCGAAGTAGTCGTACATATAACGGTAGCCCAGTTTTTCACCTACCTCTGTATGTGCATAAATATCCTTCACCTTGGTACGGCTGTCTTCCATCCAGTCCCTATGGGTACCCGCGGCCATTTGCTCACGCTCTTTTTTGCTAATTTGGGGCATGTTGTTGGCCAGTTCAGAATAAGACATACCGTAGCTTTCGATCATTTTAGTATCCCAAACGCTGTGCAGGTTTGTCCCATCGTTGTACCAACGCACCTGGAAATCGTTCCCGCCTTTATCCTCGCCTATTCCTACATGCATAGGCTGGTGTAGGTCTCCTATAAAGTGAACCAATAACTTGAGGTGAAAGGCCTTATCTGCCTTAGAACTGCTTGCCGACTTTATAACTTCTATGCACTTGTCAATTCCCTGGATGATGTCCCCTTGATTGTTATGAGGGTGCTCGTCATATGTGCTGTCAAAGGGAACGTTCACGTAATGCCATGTGCCGTAAGACCTGTAGGCATCATCGCTTTTGATCTCATCAGCATAGGTAGAAGCAAAAGCCAGTGATTGCCCGTCCAGCAAGTCTGCTATGGCTTTTTTAGCTTTAGAATTCAGGTACTTTTGAGCAATGGCGCCGGTTGTTCTGTGACCGGTTTGTCCCCAGTCATCTGCTTGGACATTGAGAGAAAGTAGGGCAACTAGGGCAAAAACTAAAAATTTCATAAGCTTATTTTTGTGCAATTTACAGCGAAAACCAGTGGGATTTATTATCAGAGTATCAAGATTATATCAATTTGATCGTTGTTCGTGACCTGCTTTAGAATCCCAACTGGCCTTCCGGCGCGGGTTAAAACACTGGTCCAACATTTTGTACAATTCCGGATGCTTTTTTTTCAATAGCTTAGGTCTGGAGAAAAAGTATTCACCCGCTACGGCAAAAAACTCGGCCTGGTTCGTAGCGCCGTACTTCCTAATGTCGGATTTGTTGTTGTTGATCACCTCCATTTCCTGATGCATTAGGTTGATCCATGGAATGATATAGGGTTTTTCCAGCAAGCGTTCTGGAACTCCGTCGGTTTGTCCATCTACTTTGTCAATCAAGTGCACAAACTCGTGGATTCCTGTATTGATTTTGTCCGTGTGGTTCTCAAAACCGTGGTGCAGGGAAGAACGGGACAGGATCATTTGATTCTCATATTGCCCATTGCCTACCATGCCACCTATCAACCGGTCGGGATGATCCTTGTCATAGCCTAAGTCTTCATTAAAGTTGTCAGGATACAGAATCACACCGCTCAGGTTCTCATAATTCCACTCCTTAAATTGAAAAACAGGAATCACGGCACTGGCAGCAACTAAAACGGTATCTAATTCTTCCAATTCAAAACCCACTGATTCCACATAGGTTTCCTCTAGAAAAAACATCATTCGCTCTCTAAAAAGCTTCTTCTTACGTGATGGCAAACTCTTATAAAATGCTACATGTTCCATCAATAGGCCATTCCAGCTGTCTGGATGCGCCGTGGTTCTGGGGTCGGATTCCCTAAAAGCGAAAAAGTATAATCCTACCGCTACCACTACAATTAGAAAAATGAAGTAAATCAAAGTCGTTATTTTAATGCCAAATGTAAGCTTGTCGCTGACAGCAACTACTTAAGATTTTAAGAAAAAGAGAGACGTAATTGCAGCTTACAACTTCGCACGTTGGGCATCTCGTTGTTTTTGGAACCCGTTGAGGAAATTGCGCAGGTACTGGTCGTTCAATTCTTTATATTTATTGTGATTCGGATTCCGGAAGAAGGCGCTCAACTCTGTCGTGCTCACATTTTGTCCACCCATTTTTAGGAGGTAAACGATTTCTTCTGCCTTGAAATTAAAGGCGATTTTGAGCTTGCGCAGGATGATGTTGTTGTCTAGAACGGTTTCTGCCGGTGGGGTCTGTCCGTCTATTTTGCCGCGGTAATTGACAATCACACCATTGAGGAAGGTGGCCAGGTTTTCATCGATCACCACATCAAAAGCCTCGTCCTCTTCTTTCTTCAACCAGTCGCTTACTTCAGCTCTAGAGACCCGTTCGCCGCCTTTGGCATAGATATCCATCATCGCATCGTCGCTCAAGTTGAGAATGTAGCGCAGCCTGCGTAGAATGTCGTTGTTGTCCATGGTTTATGTTACTTGATAGGGCAAAGATAAGTTTTCGCTTTCGCGAAAGCGAACTCAAATCAATTCTCATTCCTATAAATGACGCCATCCTTCATCACAAAATTTACATTTCGCATCGCAGAGATCTGTTTTGTAGGATCGCCCTCCACAGCAATTAAATCGGCCAGAAAGTTGGCTTTTACATGACCTAGCTTATCCAGATGGAACACCTTTGCATTTACGGAAGTAGCCGCCTGCACCGCTTTTAAGGCAGACATTCCATATTCCACCATCAGCTCCAGCTCGCGGTAATTCTCCCCATGGGAAAATACGCCCACATCCCCACCAAAGGCAATGATCACGCCGCTGTCCAGTGCTTCTTTAAAGGATTTTTTCTTTTCAGTAATGCGAGCTGGCTCTGGATCAGTGGACTTGTCCCATCCACCGTATCGCGTTATGGCGTCACCGGCAGCCAGAGTAGGGCACAGGGCAACCTTGTTTTTTTTCATCAGTTCATAGATTTCCTTTGTTGCGCCATCCCCATGCTCGATAGTTTCCACACCGCCCAGAATCGCACGCCGCATTCCTTCTGGAGTGCTGGCATGGGCTACAGCATAGGTTCCAGCACTTTGAGCCGTTTCTACCATGTTCTTGATTTCTTCTAGAGAAAAGGTGGGCTGTGAGGCCGCTCCCGCTTGCCAGCGGTAATCGGCATATATCTTAATAAAGTCGGCTCCATTGCCTATTTGCCGTCTTACGGTAGCGATGACGTCATTGCCACTGGTTTCTTCTGCACCTAAGGGTACGGTAACACCATCGTGAAACCCTTTGGGGCCATAAGCTCCAGTGGCAACGATGGCAGGACCAGCCACTAACAATCGCGGTCCAGTAATAATACCTTCATTAATGGTTTTTTTGATGTATACATCGCTGTATCCAGCACCTTCAGAACCTAGGTCCCGCATGGTGGTCACTCCTGCCATCAATGAATTTTTCACATGGTTCGTAGCGCGAATGGAGCGCTCTACCGGTGATTCTTTCAACACCTGATCGTTCCAGGAAACCTCGTTGTAGGGATGTAGTAATATATGGGAGTGCCCTTCAATGAGTCCCGGCATCAGGGTTTTCCCCTTGAGGACGATTTCTTCAGTAGTTTGAGGAATCTTAAGATCAGATCGCTGCCCCACCTGAGTGATTTGGTTGCCTTCCACGAGAACCACCCAATTGTTGTGAATTTCCACCCCATCAAAAACCCGATCAGGAATGAGCAGGGTTTGGGCAGAGGCCGTATTAAGAAAAAGAGCGCACAGGAGTTGAAATAAGTGTTTCATAGCTATAAAGAAAAACAAAAAAAACAGGCAATACCACAATTGGTGGTGCCTGTTTTTAAATTTTTGTCTATTTAGTGGGTTAATTCACCACGATCTTTTTAGTTAGGGATCCCTTTAGGTTACTTAGTTGAAGGAAATAAATTCCAGTGGAAAATTTGTATTTGTTAGTGGTTAAAACATATCTAGATCTTAAATATTAGAGTATTTCTTATGATACTAAAAGATGGCAAACTTTATTTTCCTTAGTTTTAAGGAATTATGAACCACTAGTCACCCAATCATTATGAAAAAAGTATTCTTCGTATTTCTATGTTTTTTCGTTTCCATAGCATTTGCTCAAAAAGAGTATCCCTGTCTTAAAGGTAATTGTGAAGATAGTTTTGGGATGAAAAAAATGAATGACAATTATACCTATATGGGCTATCATAAGGATGGAAAAAGACATGGATTAGCTATATCTTATAATGAAAATTCTGAAGATATATTTGTGTTCACAAATAAAGAGGGTGAACCAGATGGAATGGCTTTTCAGTTAATGGTAAGAAACAAGCAATTGAAACGAATAAATATTAACCCTTGGTATAATGGAGAATTAATTTACCCTACACTTTCAATCGTTTATACGGATAAAGGAGTGAGGTTTGCAGGAAAAGGGAATAGTTCTAGTAAATCTTATTTTTTGGATGAACGTGAACAGCTTATTAATAGTAAACCTGTTCGTTCTAGGCTAGAAATTATTTCATTAAAAAATAATAGAATGGAAGCAGAGTTTCATAGAAACTTTTCTACAGGAACAACTACGGTTGTAAACCAATTAGGAGAAGATTGGTCCCTTGATATTACTACAAAGCCCTATGAGGATAGGTCCACTTCAAAAACTACCTTTCATTGGGATAAAGATGGCTTTGTAGTGCAAAACAAAGATTTTTATCAAATACTTGAAATAAGAGATCTTTTGTCATTTCCTAATAATCTAGGTGGATCTAGTTATGTGAATGATATGGGCTTCACCAGTCTTCTTAAAATATTTATGAACCAATAATTAGGAACGTCACCGATTTACGCTTAAAAAGCTCAGCTTGCACAAATGCAAGCAGCCTTCGTGAAACACGAGTTTAATTTCTATCATTATTGCGGTTAAGAATCTCCATCTTGATTAAAAAAAGCCAAAACAATAATTTTGTTTTGGCTCAATAGGGAATCATTGGAAGTGATTAGTTATTCAACGATCATCTTTTGTACGTCTGTTCCATTATCGGTTTCAAGGCGTATAAAATAGATTCCAGATGCAAGACTGTTATCTATCCTGATGTCTGATGTGATCGCTTTCGCGAAAGCGGTTCTACCTAAAGCATCAATTACAGTGACCTTTGTATCTTCTGTAACATTCTGTATAAAGAAGTAATTACTAGACGGGTTGGGAAATACTTTGATTTGAGCAAGTGTCTCGCTCTCACTGGAAAGGGTGTAGGATTGCCCTTGCTTGCTTCCCCAGATGTATTCCACCATTTCGGGATCATCAATAAATGGGTTCCTATTGATTTGCCATTCATAAATGACATTATTGCGATGCATCTCAAAATCATCTGGCGGATCCTGACGGTGCCATTCCACTAAAGTAGCGAGATCACCTATGAGGCCTTGGGATGATTCTGGATCACCATTTACTACATCTAGGCCGGTGTACCTTAAGACCATATAAAAAACAGATCTTGCCACATCGCCATGCCAGCTTCCCTGGCTTCCATCAGGCCCGTTGTAAAAGGAACCGCCCACTCCATAATTCTTATTCCCACGAGAGGAGTTCGTTCCAGAATCTGCGGCTCTTAAGTGGTGTGCATCACTATTGCCATGACGCAAGCTGTCCACACTGGTTTCTACCCAGACGTTGATACCGTCAGCAACGTCATCCTCTTTAATACTAAAATAGCCACCTCTAGATCTAGGGAAAACGTGCTCCCGATTCCAAGTTACATTAGAATTGTTATTTCCTTGAAAATAGACATCGCGCAGTTCTTCCTCGGTATAAAGCAACCAGATTTTATTGGAGTTTGTAGGGCTGGCATCCGCATCTTTTAAAATGGTGGTGATATCAGAGTAGGTGTGTTCTCTCACCACTCCGGTCTCAGCAATAATATCTGTGATGGCTTGTTGAAGCTCTGGCGAGGCGAGGCCTTCCAGGGAGCTGTAATAATCCTCAGGGGCGGTGCTTTGAACAATACCATAGGTTGGGTTTAAGGGAGTTCCATAATTGGACACGGTAAAATCGTTGTCAATAATTAGAAACTCTACGTTATCTCTAAGTCTTTTGTACCCTGCCGGCAAGTTGTTTCCTAAGTTGATCCTGAGAAATTCATCACCCTCATCAATAGTGTCATCAATGATGTCAAACTCTAAGGTCTGGGAAGTGCCTCCCGCAGGAATAGCGATGCTGGTGGAACCTGTAAAATCTGTAGTGTCAAAACTACCGTTACTCAGGGAAAAATTGAGGTTAAAATCATCAGGAGCGGGCTTGGTCAAGGTAAATTCAATAATGAAAAAGTCCCCTTCATTCAGGTCTTCCGTGGAAAGAATGGAGAAGTTAATTCCTATATAGGAAGGTTCTGTCGCATCATTAAGCGAGTGTGGGGTGGGTGTTTTGGCTTCAAAAGTTCCATCTGTTTGTAGTTGTAGGGAGTTGGTATTATTGTTTGGTCCTTCATTGTATTGAAACTGTCTGCCCAGCAAATTGAGCAACTCTTCTGAATCACTATCGTTGGTATCATAGACCAGCGCATCGACTAGAGACTGATCGTTACGCGCAAAAGTCCTGTCAGGAAAATCAGAGGGCTCACCTACATAAATCGCCACGGCATCAGGACCGTTTTGAAAGGTACCGCGACCATCACCTAATAATCGATCCACAGCGGGAACCACGTCAGAACTTCCCAGAACTACCAATCCATTGGAGTCTGATACCAGCCCATCCAGATCTTCTACATAATAGCTCCTGCCTTGACCGGTAGTGGTAGAGGTAGACCCATTAAAAAGCACCATGATGTAGCCATCTAGGGATTGAAAGGGACTGGCAGTTTTGAGCTCAATGAATTCCTCCGTATCAAAACTGGGAGTATCTGCATCTAATTCATTGATGACGATTTGTGAGTTCGCTTTCGCGAAAGCGAAAACAACAACCAATATAAAGAGTAATTTATTTTTCATAAAAAATGATAGAGCATGCAAAAATAAGAGATCAAACCAAGTTCAAAGATACCTTAACGTTAAGACTATGATTTTAAGATTTTCATGGTGGTTTATCGATTGGGTTCTATGTAAGTTTGAATATGGGTCAAGATCGATCATCGTTTTTTTATTCAGATTTGCACGTTTATACGGGAGCATTACCAAATATATATAAAGATTCCAGGTGTTTCTGTGCCGTTCCAGACGCTTGGAATATAGTGGTGACTGATGTAGAAAATTCTACAAAGGCGGTACAGGAAGGAAAACATCAGGAGGTCAATCTCGCCGCTACGGGAAGCATCGTCGCTTGTTTGAATATCTCCAGAGAGGCTGGAATTGAAATTCCATTTTTCTTTGGCGGTGATGGAGCTACCTTATTGATTCCAGACAACATCCTTGAGGATTGCCTGCACTCTTTGAGTCTGCACCAGGAACGATGTCTAACTTCCTTTGATTTCTTTTTACGAGTAGGCTACCGCAAGGTTCACGAGATGAGGAAAAGAGGAGGTGTTCTGAACATCTCTAAGTTCAAGCGCAATTCCTATCACGTCATGCCGTTGATTCAGGGAGATGCCCTGCAGCGTGCAGAAAATGAAATCAAGGATAATGAACCCCAAGATTTGGAACTATCAGAACTACAACCCCACGTCCTTAATCTGGAAGGGATGGAATGTAAATGGGACAAAATATCACCACCCAATAAACAAAATGAAGTACTTTCCTTGATTATTAATGCTAACGATGTTTTACATCAACACGATGCCTATGGTGCCATACTTGAAAAAATAAATTCTATATATGGAGACGATGTGGCTCGCAATCCCGTTTCCTTGAAAAAGCTCAAAATGGTGAATCGTTTGAGCCAGCTTAAAAACGAAGTAAAAATCAAGTACGCCACCTCCACTTTGCGCCAAATTCTAAGCACTGCTGCTCGAGCCCTATTTGGTAAATTATACATCAGATATACTGAAAAAGGACGCAACTACCTCAATGAATTGATTCAATTGACAGAAGTCCTATTGTTGGACGGATCCATAAATACCGTTATCACTGGAAGTATAGAACAACGCCGGCAATTGTTTGAAATGCTGGACAACATGGAACGCAACCAGCAAATTCAGTACGGCTATTATTCCAGTCAAAACAGTATTCTTTCCTGTTATGTGACTGCCATTGACGACTATCACATCCACTTTCTGGATGGCGATAATGGGGGCTATACACAAGCCAGTAAGGTCTTAAAAAAGAAATTGAGTCTCAACAACTAGACAAATTCCTCTTTTTACCAAACAGGCGATCCACAGACATTGTTAAATAACGCTAGCTTAAACCTGCAGCAGTCACGCTTTTAACTCAAGAGGTATAAAACAATAGAGCCACCTTGAAAAAGATGGCTCTATCTTAAAACTCTAGGAGGTATTCTGAAAGCAATAGAGATCCTAGAATTTCCTTTTCTAGTAATAGGTGAATCGGCGCACCTTAGCAATGTATTTTGCAAGTCTCATCACCTGGTGGCTGTAACCATATTCATTATCGTACCATACATAAAGCACCACTTTTTTCCCATCTGCGCTTACTATAGTCGCATTGGAATCATAGATGGAAGGCGCATTGGATCCTACAATATCCGTAGAAACCAGCTCATTGTCAATGCTGTATTTAATTTGCTCCACGAGGTCTCCTTCTAATGCATATTTTTTCATGGTTGCATTAATGGCGTCTTTACTGGTGGTATTCTCCAACTCCAAATTCAAAATCGCTAGAGAACCATTGGGAACCGGTACACGAATCGCATTTGAGGTCAGTTTGCCCTCAAAAGAAGGAAGCGCTTTACTTACCGCCTGGCCAGCCCCAGTTTCTGTAATGACCATATTCAAAGCAGCGGCACGCCCACGGCGGTACTTGCTGTGCATGTTGTCTACTAGGTTTTGATCATTGGTATAGGCATGAATGGTTTCTAGATGCCCGCTGATAACTCCAAAGCTATCTTCCACCGCTTTCAACACCGGTGTGATGGCATTGGTCGTACAACTTGCTGCAGAAAAGATGTCGACCTTGTCTGGAGAGTACTCCAGATGATTGACTCCATGAACGATGTTGGGAACACCTTTCCCGGGAGCAGTAAGCAATACTTTATGAGCTCCTTTTGCTTTTAAATGTCTTTTCAGTGCCTGATCATCCCGGAAGGCTCCCGTGTTGTCAATGATTAAAGCGTTTTTAATTCCATAAGCGGTATAATCAATGTCTTCGGGTTGATTAGCACTGATCATTTTTACAGTGGTACCGTTGATGATCAGGGATTCATCGTCCACATTATAGCTTACGGTTCCAGAAAAATTCCCATGAACTGAGTCCTGAGATAGGAGTGAGGCCCGCTTTTCCAGCACGTTCTCTGTAATGGCACCTCTGGTAACAATGGCTCTAAGTCTCAACTGACTTCCTTTACCTGCTTTAGACATTAATTCACGAGCCAGCAATCTACCTATACGGCCAAAACCATAAAGCACCACATCCTTAGGGACGATATCTTCAGAAGATTTGGCATCGCCCAATTTCTTGGAAACAAAAGCCGTGGCTTCCTGCAAATCATTTTCTTCCAGGTGGTACTCATAGGTGAGTTTGCCTATGTCCAGCTTAGAGGGTGGTAGGTCCAGCGCAAGAATTGCCTGTGCAATCTCGACGCTGTCAAAGATGGAAAGAGGTTTTTGTACAAACTCACCGGCATATTCATGCAGGTTGATGATCTCGCTTACATTGCGGTCAATCAGTTGGTTTCTAAACAGCACAAGTTCTATGGATTTGTCGTACCATAGGTCACTTACTGCCTTTATAAAGGCAACGGCTGCGCGGCGGCGATCTGTTTGAAAGGCCAATTCCTTTTCGTAGATATCTACTTGACTCATTTAATAATTATTTTTTGCAAAAATAGGTTACTCCAACGTTTTCGTAAACTATGATAGTGTTTTTTTCGCTTTCGCGAAAGCGAACTCCATCAAATTATGGATCTTACAATTAGTAAGCATGGTTTTTAGGCTTTTGTCCTAAAAAATAGAAAACAAAAAAATCGCCTGTTTGAAATGGTTCAAACAGGCGATTCATTTATCAAATTCCAGCAACTAGTCCGCGATCAGTCGCAGTCGTTCTACTTCACCGGCCTTATTTTTAAGCTCCACAATAATGCTTTCATTGGTGGAGACTTTTCGCATCAAGTTTCTGACATCTTCCACGTCTTTAACGCTTCTGTCATTGATCTTAGTAATTACAAAACCAGTCATGTTATATTTTGCTAGGTTACCATTGGTTCCCACTATGCGCACACCTTCACTCACCTTGAACTCGCGCTTTTCATTCTTATCCAGGTCGCGTAAATCCATCTCTAATGCTGGGATGGTTACCGTAGAATTCTTAGTAACCTCGATAGCAATCGATCTTTCTTTTCCATCTCTTAAAATAGTGGCCGAGACGCGATCCCCTGGGTTTTTACTACCTATGTAGCCGGTAAGTGCGGCAAAGGATTTCATGCGAACGCCATCTATATTAGTGATAATGTCTCCTTTTTTCAATCCAGCGTTATCGGCACCACTATTAGCGACTACCGCGCTCACATAGATTCCCTCACTGCTGCCCAGCCCCATTTCAGTAGCAATACGGCCGTTGAGGTCGCCACCAGAGATTCCCAACATTCCTTTTTGTACAAAACCAAATTCCATCAAATCCTGAATCACCTTACGGGCATTGTTGGAGGGAACCGCAAAGGAGTATCCGGTGTAGGAACCAGTAGGCGATTGAATGGCGGTATTGATCCCTATCAATTCACCACGGGTATTAACCAGCGCCCCACCTGAATTCCCAGGATTGACAGCAGCATCTGTTTGAATAAAGCTTTGAGGTGTGGCATCACGTACATCCAGGTCGCGACCTTTTGCACTAATGATACCAGCGGTTACGGTACTGGTTAGGTTAAATGGATTTCCCACCGCAAGTACCCATTCGCCTATTTTTAATTGATCAGAATCACCAAAGGTGACAAAAGGAAGATCTACTTCGGCATCGATTTTTATCAATGCAATGTCTGAGGCAGGTTCTGTTCCTATTAAGGTTGCCTTGTAAGTACGATTGTCGTTAAGCGTAACTTCAAGAGCAGTAGAGTTGGCAATCACGTGATTGTTGGTTACGATATAACCGTCTTTAGTAATAATCACACCACTACCGGTTCCTACGGCTTGACGCATGGGAGCTCTCCCGTACATCAAATCTTGCATGGAGGGATTCCCTCGAGAAACGGTCATGTTTTTAACGTGCACCACGGCGTGAACCGTCTTTTCAGCAGCTTCTGTAAAATCTACACCGGCAATCGATGTGTTGCCTTCATAACTCACAGGAGTTGCAGGAAGAAAGGATTCTTCAGTAATAGCTATTTGGGATCCGGTCTCGTCTTCTATGAAGACTTTATACGATCCCAATACGATGGCGCCCCCTAAAACTGCGGCGCCCATGGTTTTAAGTATGGATTTCATAAATAGGTATTTATTGTTTTTAAACTTTTTAAATTCAACTTCATTGTACGTCAATAACGGATTAACCCCCTTTTAACAGGCAGAATGTTTTTCGATCCTGTTACATTTGCAATATGCAAGCGATTTCATTCTATAAATATCAAGGTACTGGTAACGATTTTATCGTTATTGATGATCGTCAGGAACTGTTCTCCAAAAAAGATACCAAACTCATCAAGCGCCTGTGCGACCGTAAATATGGCATTGGAGCAGATGGCCTGATCCTCCTTCAAGAAGATAGACTGCATAATTTCAAAATGGTTTATTTCAATGCTGATGGAAATGAAAGCAGCATGTGTGGCAATGGAGGTAGGTGTATCGTGAGTTTTGCGCGATTGCTAGGTATGATCACTGACAAAGCGACCTTTGAAGCCATTGATGGATTGCACGAGGCACGTTTGTTTGATAATGATCTGGTAAGCCTTCAAATGAAGAACGTGGACAGCCTTCAAACTTTTGACGGGCACGTATTTATGGATACCGGCTCCCCACATCATGTAGAGTTGACAGATAACGTAGCACATGTAGATGTAGTTACACAGGGACGCTATTTGCGCAATGAATTATATGGTAAGGAAGGTGCTAATATCAATTTTGTCCAACCACAGACATCTGACACCTTTAAGGTAAGGACCTATGAACGCGGCGTGGAAGATGAGACTTTAAGCTGTGGCACTGGAGTTACCGCAGTAGCGCTGGCCATGCACAAAACAGGTCAGACAAAAGCACATGAGGTGACACTGGAAACCCCTGGAGGACATCTCAAGGTCAGTTTTGAGCCTACGCCTCAAGGCTATCAAAACATCTGGCTTACCGGCCCGGCCCTCTTGGTATTTAAAGGATCTATAGAAGCATGATACTACAAACAGAGACTTGCAAGCTGCGCGCGGTAGATCCGGAAGATCTGGAATACATCTACGAGCTAGAGAACAATCCAGCGCTTTGGGATGTGGGACACACGCTTACGCCTTACTCAAAATTCACCATTCGGGAATATTTGGAGAATGCACACCGGGATATTTATGAAGTAAAACAATTGAGGCTGGCCATTTGCAAAAAGGACGATACCATTGTAGGTGTAGTTGATCTGTACGATTTTGACCCCTATCACAAGCGGGCTGGAATAGGTATTGTGATCCCGCAAGATCTGGATAGGTCTAAGGGTTTTGCCAGTGCCGGACTTCAAATGATGATCGACTATAGCTTCAACAGGCTGCGATTGCACCAGCTCTATGCAGGAATTGCAGCCGATAACGTGGCGAGTAGAAAGTTGTTTGAGAAGTTACGCTTTCGCGAAAGCGGAATAAAAAAAGACTGGATTGCAACAGGAGCCGGATTTAATGATGAAATTATCTACCAATTGATCAATGAACAATTATAAAAAAATACTGCTGGGAATCGTCCTGATAGGCCTGGTGGTCATGGCTGTTTTTGCGTATCGAGTCTACGGCATTTTCTTCACGCCCAATACTAATTTTACCAGCGACACCTATGAAGTCCTGATCCCCACAGGTGCAGATTACAACACGGCTTTTCTAATCGTGGCAGACGCGGTAGAAGATCGTGATGCCTTCCATCAAACCGCCGTGCGCAAGGGATACAACATGAACGTAAAGTCAGGCCGCTTCTTACTCAAGGCTGGAATGTCTAATAATAGTATGGTCAATACCTTAAGGTCCAAAAACATTCCCTTAAACGTTCGATTCAACAACCAGGAACGTCTGGAAAATCTGGCCGGTCGAATGGCACAACAAATAGAAGCAGACAGCCTATCGCTTATTCAAGTAATGCGAGATTCTTCATTTTTGAAGGATCATGGATTTACAAAGGAAAATGCATTGACCATGTATTTGCCCAATCAGTACGAATTTTATTGGAACAGCTCTGCCACCACTTTTAGGGACCGCATGTTCCAAGCTTATAATGCTTACTGGAACGAATCCCGTCTTGCCCAAGCAAAGAAAATAGGTTTGAGTCCGCAAGAGGTAACGACCCTCGCCTCCATTGTACACAAGGAAACGGCCAAAGTGGACGAACGGCCCAAAGTAGCCGGAGTCTACATGAACCGACTGAACAGCCGCATAAAGCTGGATGCAGATCCTACTGTGATCTATGCTAAAAAGCTGGTAGATGGCGATTTTGACCAGGTCATTAAAAGGGTGCTTTATAAGGACTTAGAACTGGAGAATAGGTACAATACCTATAAATATGCGGGATTGCCTCCAGGACCCATAGTAACACCAGATTTGACGGCCATCGATGCGGTACTCAACTACCAGAAACACGACTATTATTACTTTGTGGCAGATGTGCAAAACTTTGGGTATCATAAGTTTGCAAAAAATCTAGCGCAACACAATGCGAATGCTGCAGAGTATAGAAGGTGGATCCAGGCACAAAATGTGAATCGCTAGCTCAAATCTGACGTTTTGAAGCTTTTCGAATTCAAATAATTGTAGGTAATTACTTCAAATTACCAATTATTTGTTAACCAGTTAGGCTATTTTCAAGTCTCGTAAACCTACTATTCATCACTGTTGGGAGCCTATAGAGGGTCTTGGTTTTATCATAAGTAACTGTTTAACATAGCTTTGTGTTGTTACTTGATATATGTCGTAAATTTGCACCGCTTTTAGAAAGAGTGACAGCAACTTTCGAAATAGTAACTTATGAGAACACACTTTGTAAACTTTCTAGCTTATCCAGTTGTTTTGATCGCAGGTTTTTTTGTCTTCAAAAAGGATAACTTGAGTACTAAGAGTATTGCTGCACACCAGGCGTCACAAGTGACGTTCCTAACCAGCGCTGAACCTATCTTCTATGGTCCTTACCAGGAAGATTTTGACACCTACACCCAGGACTTGAGATATTACTCTCTTGCCACCTCACGACCAGATTCCTTTATCAGCTTTAGAGAAGCACTTGCTTTTAAAGAAAGCCAAGGGAAGTATGGCGTGGTGAATTCATTGGGTTATTTAGGTAAATACCAGTTTGGTATGACCACCTTGCGCCTTTTTGGCGTGAGCGATTCATTGACCTTTTTGCAGTCCCCAAAATTGCAGGAAAAAGTCTTTGTCAAGAATCTGCGTTACAACCACAACCTGTTGGAAGACTACATTGCAAAATACGATGGTCAGAAAATAGGGGGCGTTGAGATCACAGAAAGTGGTATTCTAGCCGCCGCACACTTGAGTGGTGTAGGAGGCGTGAAAAAGTATTTAAGAACTAATGGCGCCGGCCGCAGCCGCGATGCCTACGGTAGCTCTGTACGCGGCTATCTAAAGAAATTTGCAGGATACGATCTAAGTAAGATCGTCAAGAATTCCTAAGAATTTCAGAACATTTATTGAGAACCCAACTTGTGAAAGTTGGGTTTTTTGCTGATTGAACTTTCTTAAAATAATGGGGTATGTATATAAGGGAAGTTCAATTTATAGGTATCTTCAATTTAAATTAGCTAGAAATATTAACATCAACTGATTGACCATGTGCTATATTTTGTCTTGTGAAAGAATTGAACAGCATTAGCATTTATGGTAAAAAGGAGTGTTGCTAAAGGCAGGAGATAGTACATATAAGCTCGCTTAGCAGCAGGTGTACACAAGAGTAGATACCAAGGTAGCGTGTAAAGGAAGCACACATGCTGGCATCTGCAACTTGGGTCTGGAGAAAGGAAAAGACCTAGCTCCTTAGCTGGATCAAAGTTCACGAGGATGAGGAGGTCGTATGGTGAAGAAAGGAGCAGTTGAGTCGCAAACTGATAGCGTCGGGATGGAAGTTCTAGGTTGGTATCGCTTTCGCGAAAGCGATACAACCTCACTCAAAGGATCCATCAAACAGCTTCTAGTCATCACGTTGACCATATTTTAAAAGTGGAAGAGAATTATTAAAATAATGTAAATGTATAAGTTTTCTAAGTTCACTTATTTATGTTGGATTTTAATAAGTACAACAGGTCTTGGCCTGAGTTTGTATATTATTAGATGGAATAATTTAAAAACGATCCCAGACATCGTTTCTGAATTTGCAAGTCCAGTTATATTTTTAGGATGTCTGGTTCTTTTCACTACTGTTTTAAATAAACACCATCCATTTAAACACAACGAAAAAGGCTAGACATTTATCGCTCCTTTTTTTATAGAGTTTCCCGATCTTTGATCCAAAGTACGTACCTATGAATATTGTTTTAGCCGACTTCAACCTACACACTCCATTACTACCATTTACCTACACCAGACCCACCGCTCACATACGTTGCGGGATCCTGACCATGGCAGAACGTTGGGAAAAAAGGTTGGATCAAAAGGTTAGCTATCAAACGGAAGATTATTTGCAAGTCAAATATCCTCTCAAGGAAACGGATGATAACCTGGTTATTGCAGGACATATTTTTGCCACTAAAAAACTTGCTGATGCTATTCTAAACCTAGAAATAGGGCAGAAGCTACTCGCAGCTGATCACGTGGTTGCTTATAGAGCTGAAAAAATCCACACGCCAACCATTGAGTTGACACAAGTTCTCTTTACAGAGGAGGAAGTCGATGGCATTTTCAACACCTGGGATATTTTTTCCAAAAATGGAAAAGCCCTGCAAGCCGACTTTGATTTGATCACTAAAGGAAGAAACAGCCAGCCAATTCCAGACAGCGTGCAGACCATCAATCCTGAAAACATATTTTTAGAAGAAGGCGCCACAGTGCAGTTTTCGATTTTAAACGCATCGACCGGCCCTATTTACATAGGCAAAGATGCTGAAGTGATGGAAGGAAGCATCATACGTGGTGGTTTTGCCTTGTGCGAGCACAGTGCAACTAAATTAGGCACCAAGATCTATGGTCCAACCACCATCGGCCCACATTCTAAAATTGGCGGCGAGGTCAACAATTCGGTAATCTTTGGGTATTCTAACAAAGGGCACGAAGGATTCCTGGGCAATAGCGTGCTAGGCGAGTGGTGCAACATAGGCGCTGATACCAATACCAGCAATCTCAAAAACAATTATGCAGAAGTCAAATTGTGGAACTATGAAACGGGACGTTTTGCGCCTACAGGGTTGCAGTTTTGTGGTTTGATGATGGGAGACCATTCCAAATGTGGGATCAACACCATGTTCAATACGGGAACAGTGGTGGGTGTGAGTGCCAATATCTACGGCGCTGGCTTCCCACGTAACTTTATTCCTAGCTTTTCTTGGGGCGGTCCACAGGGAACAATGACCTACAAAGCTTCTAAAGCCTATGAGGTGGCAGGAGTTGTCATGCAACGCCGCGGCTTAGAACTAGGTCAAATAGATATAGATATTTTGGATGCGGTCTTTGAAAAAACAGCTAAATACCGCAAGGATTAATTTTTCAAGTTCTAAGTCTCTTAAACCATATCTCGACTTTCGTTCGATACTGGTTTACCGTTTTTTAATCAAGGAAGAAGCAGCCATTTCGAGCGAAATTCGAGAAACGGCGGTAATCGATGACTAATTGAACCTTAATCCCGAATGCCGCGTTAGGGACCTGCCTGCCTAAGGCACGACAGGCAGGTTGAAGCGTAAAGTCCAAAGTCCCGCCATAAGCGGGACGAGGACTTGCAGCGCAAAGCCCGACCCTTGGGTAACGCCCAGTAAACCATGATCAACTAATCATTCTGGCCGCACATATTTTTCCGCACAAGCCTCCATGCAGCGGTAATGGACGGTAAGCGTGCCTAGTTCTTTATCCAGTTCATAACTTGCCACACAATCATCCACATTAAATTCCTTTTTTTCTGGGTTCCAGGTGGCGACCGTTCCTTCTTTGAAGTTATTTCCTGTGCATACATTCTGGTTGGAAATTACGGTGCCATAGGCCGTGAATAATAAAGTCTTCTCGCTATTGACCCTGTGAAATGTCGCGTTCCCGTTGCCTATATCACTTAGCGATTCCACATGCTGCCAGGCGCCTACAACATCATTGTCAACAGCCTTGTCGTTGCAGGACATAGCGAGTAGAGCGGTAAAAAGAAGGGATAATACTTTCATAGTAGTTTTGATAGAATGGTTACTTTAGTTGCTTTGACTAAAATTATGAAATACATCTCAACTCTCGCGTGCTATCTGATTGTTTTTTGTTCCGCTTTCGCGAAAGCGCAATCTCCCAATACCCCACAACAATTCAAGGGCTTTTTCAACTTCTCCTATGACGATAGCAAGGGAATTCTCCTGCTGGAGGTCAAAGAGCTGGACAAAGAATTTTTATACGTTCATTCTTTATCTACGGGATTGGGATCCAATGATATAGGACTGGATCGAGGGCAATTGGGCGACGGCGTTGTGGTGAAATGGGTCAAGGCAGGGAATAAATTATTGCTGGTCCAGCCCAACCTAAAATACCGTGCGATCACGGAAAACCTGGAAGAACGCAAGTCTGTGGAACAGGCATTTGCAAGATCCGTACTCTACGGTTTTGAGATCAAGGAAGACAAGGACAAAAAAACAGCGGAAGGTACCTACACGATTGATTTGACACCATTCCTGCTGGAAGATGCACACGGCGTGGCAAAACGCCTGAAGGACCGCAATCAAGGGACCTATAAAATTGAGAAATCCCGCAGCGCATTGTGGCTGGAAAACACCAAAGCTTTTCCAAAAAACGTCGAGTTTGAAGCATTGCTGACCTTTGCCGGCGAGGCCAAGGACAGCGACCTGCGCAGTGTTGCCCCAGATTCGGAATCGGTTAGTGTCATCCAGCACCATAGTTTTGTAGAGCTTCCTGATGCTGGTTTTGAGCCTCGCGAGTTCCATCCGCGATCTGGATCGTTTTATACTAGTTATCTGGATTACAGCAGTCCCATAGGCTCGCCTATGGAGAAGCGCTGGATCACGCGACACAGGTTAGAGAAGAAAAATCCAGAGGCCGCCAAAAGTGAAGCTGTAGAACCCATCATTTATTATCTGGATAGAGGTACGCCAGAACCTGTGCGCAGCGCTTTACTGGAAGGTATAAACTGGTGGAATCAGGCGTTTGAAAGCGCTGGTTACATAAATGCATTTCAAGTAAAAATGCTGCCAGCAGATGCTGATCCCATGGACTGCCGTTACAATGTGATCCAATGGGTACACCGCAGCACGCGTGGCTGGAGCTATGGCGGCAGCGTTACAGATCCACGAACTGGAGAGATCATCAAAGGTCACGTGAGCCTGGGAAGCCTGCGCATACGTCAGGATTATATGCTGGCGCAAGGAATGTTGGAAAAACCCTTTGCCAATGGCGAGGAATCCCCAGAGATGCTCAACATGGCGCTGGCAAGAATACGCCAGTTGGGAGCGCATGAAGTAGGTCATACCCTAGGTTTTGCGCACAATTATGCCGCCAGTGTGAGCGATCGCGCCAGTGTGATGGATTACCCGCATCCCAAGTATGATCTAGTGGACGGCAAGATTTCACTGGCAGATGCCTATGATAAAGGAATAGGCGAGTGGGACAAGTTAACGGTTCAATATTCGTACGGTACGGCTCCGGCGGGAACTACGGAAAAGGCATTTTTAGAAAGCCTTATCAAGGCAGCCGAAAATCAAAACCTGCAATTCATAAGCGATAGTGATGCCAGAGCGGCCAGCGGTGCCCATGCCGATGCGCATTTATGGGATGGCGGCGCAAACGCCGTTGAAGAACTCAACCGAATGATGGAAGTGCGGCAAGTCGCCATAAACCAATTTGGCCTCGATAATATTCCTAACGGCCAGCCCTTAAGTGTGTTGGAAGATGTGTTTGTACCCGTATATTTTTCACATAGATATCAAGTGGAAGCCGTTTCAAAATTATTGGGCGGTATGCGCTATTCTTATGCGATCAAAGGTGACCCTGGATTTGAGTATGTTGCTAAGAAGGAACAAGAGGAAGCTTTAAAAGCCCTATTAACTACGCTAGAAGTAGAGCAGTTAAAGATTCCAGAAGATATATTGAAGTTATTCCCACCACGAGCTTATGGTTACAATCGAGATCGAGAGAGTTTCAAGTCAGAAACTGGTGTTGCCTTTGATCCAGTAGCAGCAGCTGTTACCAATGCAGAGGTTACTTTAGACTTTATGCTCAACGCAACCCGACTCAATAGAATTGTACAGCAAGGAATTTATGGAAAGAATCTAGAACTTAATGATATGATGGAGGAGTTGACAGAAACTATTTATGACGAAAAGACTTCCAGCGATTACGAAAAAATGATCCAGTACCGATTAAAAGAATTGTATTTGAACAAACTGCTCATAGCAAACAACTCCAGCCGATTGAATGTATTGGTAAAATCAAATGTCCAAGAACAAATAACAGCGATCCAAAAAAGATTGACAGGATCTAAAGATGACACGGATGTTGTGCTGAATGAAATGATTAAAAATGCAAAGGAGCATCCTGAAACGGTTAAAGAATTACCCGTAATGCCTATACCAGATGGAAGTCCTATTGGGAGTTGTGGGATGTAATAATTCAGAATTCAGCATTCTACATTCATAATTTATTCACCGCCGCCTCCGCACATCGCTCGCCATCCATGGCAGCGCTCACGATCCCACCGGCATAACCACCACCTTCTCCGCAAGGAAATAGGTTAGAGATTTGTGGATGTTCCAGGGTATCGTTTCTTGGGATTTTTACGGGTGAGGAGGTTCTGGATTCCACGCCTACGATGTTTGCCTCGTTTGTATTGTAGCCGTTCATTTTTTGGCCAAAAGCTTCAAAGCCTTTTCGTAATCTGCTGCCTAGAAGTTTGGGAAGCAGGCTGTGCAAAGGTGCACTTAACAATCCTGGCTGGTACGAACTTTCATTTAAGCTTGACGATAATTTCCCGTCAATAAAGTCGGTCAGGCGTTGTGCGGGAGCAGTTTGGGACCTACCACCTGCTGTAAATGCAGTGCGTTCCAGGCTTTTTTGAAATTCCAGTCCGGCGAGAGCGCCGTATTGGGCAAAGGAGCGCAGATCTTCATCCGCATTAATTTCTACGACAATACCACTGTTGGCAAACTTGTTATTTCTTCTGGACGGCGACATGCCGTTGACAACCACCTCGCCAGCTTCTGTAGCTGCTGGGACGATAAAGCCGCCTGGACACATACAGAAAGAGTAGACGCCACGACCTTTGATCTGTTGTACCAGGCTGTAGGCAGCGGCTGGAAGCAGTTCATTGCGATCGCCGGCACAATTGTACTGGATCGAGTCAATGATCTGCTGTGGATGCTCCACGCGCACGCCCATGGCAAAGGATTTGGCTTCAATAGCTACTTTCTTACGATCTAATAAATCAAAAATATCCCGAGCAGAATGTCCTGTTGCCAGGATAACCCGTTCCACCGCCATTTCTTTTTCATTGTCCAAAATGATGGCCTTGATTTTTTGATCCTTGATGTCAAAATCGGTCACCTTGGTCTCAAAGTGGATCTCACCACCATAGTTCAAGATCGTCTCGCGGATTTGCTGTATGATTTTAGGCAACTTATTCGTCCCAATATGTGGATGCGCATCTACCAGAATTTCATTAGTAGCGCCATGAAAGACCAGGTTTTCAAAGATGCGTCGCACATCGCCACGCTTTAAACTGCGCGTGTAAAGCTTCCCATCGCTGTAGGTTCCAGCGCCCCCCTCGCCAAAACAGTAGTTGGAGTCGGCATCCACAATATGATCCTGGTTGATGGCTTTTATATCGCGACGGCGTTTCTGCACATCCTTACCACGTTCCAAAACGACTGGTTTATACCCCAACTCGATACAGCGCAGGGCAGCATACATTCCCGCAGGGCCAAAACCTATGATATGAACTTCTTTAGCTCCAGAAACATCCTGATAGTCAAAGTGATATTCCGATTCTTGCGGGAGTGGCTCATTGATATAAACGGCCAGTTTGTAGTTGAATACCACGACTTTCTTACGCGCATCAATGGATTTGCGCAGCACCACGACACCTGTAATTCTGGTAGCATCTTCTCCTAAATAAGCGGCAGCTCTTTTAGTCAAATCTGGATCCTGCTCTTCCTCAGGTAAACTTACGCGCAGTTGTATCTCTTTGATCATGCCGCAAATTTATGGATTTATGCACTGGTTCTGTTATTGATAATCCTATTCATATGATGTAAAATCCACAACTAACGGCTATTTTTAAGCCTATGAAAAACACGATCCTTTTCCTGCTGTTAACCTACATGGGTACTGTAGGTGCTCAAAAATATTATTTCCCGGAACGCAACGCCAGCTGGGAAACCATTACCACGGCAGATGCTGGTATGGATGCAAAGAAACTGGATGAAGTTATCGCTTTCGCGAAAGCGAACGAATATACAGGTTCACGGGACTTGAGAATAGCTACCCTAGAAAGCTTTAAGAGTGAACCGTTTCATGAGATCCTGGGACCCACCAAACAACGTGGTGGACCCGCAGGAATGATTCTCAAAAATGGGAAGCTAGTCGCTCAATGGGGCGATGTAGAGCGTGTCGACATGACCTTTTCAGTGACCAAAAGCTTCCTGTCCACCGTCGCAGGACTGGCCGTGGACCGTGGATTGATTGCCAGTGTGGACGATAAAGTCACCTCTTATGTATGGGAGGATACTTTTGCAGGCAAACACAACAGCCAGATCACCTGGAGTCAATTATTGCAACAAAACAGTGCCTGGCAGGGCACCCTTTTTGGTGGCCAGGATTGGGCAGACCGTCCACCGCGCGATGGTGATCTGGATGACTGGCAGTTTGCCACGCCAGCCGTTCCTGGCACCGTCATGGAGTATAATGACGTACGGGTCAATGTGCTTGCCTACAGTTTGTTGCAGGTGTGGCGTAAACCTTTACCTCAGGTGTTGAAAGAACAGGTAATGGATAGAATAGATGCGTCCACTACATGGCGTTGGCATGGCTATAAGGATGCTTGGGTAGAAATAGACGGATTGCAAATGAAAAGTGTTACTGGTGGTGGTCACAGCGGTGCAGGTATGTTTATCAATACAGAAGACATGGCGCGATTTGGCCTCCTTTTTCTCAATCATGGAAAATGGAAAGAAGAGCAATTAATTTCCAAAGAGTGGATCGATGCTGCGATCATGCCTTCAAAACCAAATGCCAATTATGGCTTTATGTGGTGGCTCAATCAAAAAGGCGCCCGCCAATGGAAAGGTGTAGGCGAGGACGTGTTTTATGCGGCAGGCTTTGGCGGTAATTTTATCGTTGTGGATCGTAAGAATGATCTCGTGGTGGTCACTCGATGGTTGGAGCCCAGCAAGGTTGGCGAGTTTATGAAGATGGTGGTGGATACTTTCTAGGATAAGTTCAATCCTTCAATCAATTCGATTTGAGGAAGGAGTGTTCAATTAAGGGTGTCATCGTTAAAACTTTGTTCAAAATTATCTACGAGACCTCTCTTTATAGATGTCCAGGAAAACAAACGACCACTCCATCTTGCCTGTGCAGTGATAGTACCAATTGGATTTGTTTAACAATCACTTTTCTTGAGGTAAAAGCGACTTTTGTGTTGCTACCTTGCGCACCTTTCTATGAAAGCTCTTTATTGGATTATTGGTGTAGATGACTCTTCTTAAATGTCGGTGGATAGTTATAGAAATCGGGTAAGCCTGATCTACCTGGTGTTCCAGCTTTTTTAAAAAATAGCTATACAAAACTGAACAAGAACTAGCGTAAATCTTGTAAAAGTTATAGAAATACTCTTTATAATAACGCCTGAAAGGAAGCAAATAAAGAGCGCATATTATTATCAAATGTTAAATCCAAGCTTAATGCTAGTTGGCTAGCCGTTCAATAGATTACTTTCGATGTTAATTGATAACCTCTTATAAACCTAAGGTTTGATATACCGGATAGAAATCCAGCTTTTAAAAAAAATACTAAAAAAGCAAAGAATTTCTTTTCACAAAAACATGATGATGTTTTTGTCCTCAATATGAGTAAAATCTTTAGAACGTGAAACCTGCAACTCCGCAGAGCTTTCCAAGAAAAATATCCCTTCGGATCGGATATACTCCCCTCTAAATTTTCACAATTTTTTCAAGCTTCAAATTTATCATAGAATTTCTTCCTTTGGTTTGCGGCTAATTCATGCTTTTACGCATAGATATCTGGGCATAATGCTTAGATGTTTCCACATTTAAATAATTCGAAATAATTATGAAACTAAACAAACTACTACCTATCCTATCTCTCTCAATGTTGCTGTTCCTTGCGGGATGTGCCAGCGATGATTTTGAGCCTAAAAGCTTTGGTGTTTGTCCAGAAGTGACATCCACTGACCCTGCTAATCAAGAAACAAACGTGTTGCCCGATCAAATTATTCAGATTAATTTTAATACTGAAATTGATCCAGCAACCATTACTTCAAGTTCTGTTACCGTTTCAGCAATGGGAGCTGCAATTAGCGGTACCCTTCAGAGTACAGGGTCAACAGTAACCTTTACACCTAGCGTAAATTTAGCACCAGATACTACATATACTGGAAAAGTATTTTCTTCCGTAACCAACTCATTGGGATTAGCTATGTTAACAGATTATGTATGGTCATTTAGTACTGGAGATGTATTAACTCCAGTAGTGATTGAAACAGATCCTGAAAACTTAGAAACCAACGTTGTTTTAAACAAAACAATTTCGGCAACCTTCAGTGAGGCAATGGCACCTAGCACTATATCCAATAGTTCTTTCACTTTAAAGAATGGGACAACGGCAGTTTCTGGAACTGTAAATTATTCAGGAGTAGTCGCAACATTTGATCCAACTGTGGACTTAGATGCAAGCACCACCTATACAGCAACGATCACTACAGAAGCAACGAACCTTGATGGCATTTCACTGCAGTCTGATTATGTTTGGACATTTACTACAGGGGCTTTAACAGCACCTACCGTAATATCCACTAACCCTACAAATCAACAGTCTAATGTGGCAATTAATGCAGACATCAACGCAACATTTAGTCGTGCTATGGCACCAGGAACGATCAACAATGCCTCTTTCTTATTGATGAACGGTGGTACTGCTGTTTCAGGGTCTATAACTTATTCTGGGGTGACTGCAACTTTTAACCCTGCGCAGAACTTAACTCCTAACACTACATATACAGCTACTATTACTACTGCTGCTCAAAGTAGCGATGGAGTAGCTTTACAGTCCGATTATGTTTGGACGTTTACTACTGGGGCTTTAACCGCTCCAACAGTAATAGCTACCAATCCAGCTGATCAAGAGACCAATGTGCCATTAAATACCAACGTTACCGCAACATTTAATCGTACGATGGCGCCAGGAACGATTAATAGCGCATCCTTTCTATTAATGGACGGTAACAATGCTGTTTCTGGAACTGTAACTTATTCTGGTGTAGTAGCAACTTTTAACCCTTCACAAGACTTGAATGGGAGCACTACGTATACAGCTACTATCACTAGGGCAGCACAGAGCAGTGACGGTGTAGCTTTACAATCTGATTTTGTTTGGACCTTTACCACAAGGCAAGCAGTAGCAGCACCCAATTTAGGATCAGTTAAAAGGTTTGGAACCTTTGGAGGAAATGCAGGAATTACCAATCAGGGTTTATTTACCGAAATAAACAATGGAAGAATTGGAACTACTGCGGCTTCAACGTTGGTAACAGGCTTTCATGATGAAATGACGGGAGATATTTACACCGAAACTCCGCTAAATGTAGGAGGTGTTTCCGGAGGGATTTTTACAGCGCCTCCAGCACCTGGAACGGCAACTTCGTTTGCTATCGCTCAACAAGGATTACAGGATGCTAATGATTTATACCTTGCCATTTCTCCTGCTTCTATGCCTGGCGGATCTGATCCAGGTGCAGGTGAATTGGGAGGGTTAACCTTGCCTCCTGGAGTTTATAAAGCGGCAAGCGGGACTTTTGGAATTACCAACGGCGATTTAGTCCTTGATGCACAAGGAGATCCCAATGCAGTATGGGTTTTTCAAACTGATGCAGGTTTAACGGTAGGAACTGCAGGTCCTGCAGGTGCGAGAAGTGTACGACTTATTAATGGAGCATCCTCGGCCAATGTTTTTTGGTATGTTGGAAGCGCTGCGACAATTAATGGTGCCGGTGGCGGTGTTATGGAAGGTACTATCGTTTCTTCAGCTGGTGTGACATTGTCAACTCCAGGAAACGTGGTATTGACAGTGTTAAACGGTAGAGCCATTTCTTTGGTAGCCTCAGTAACAATGGTAAACACCATTATCAACGTTCCAAACTAATCAAACACATGTGAACCCATTTTTCAATTTTAAGAAAAATGGGTTAACTCTTAAAATACATAAACATGAAAACAAAAAATATAAATAGACAGGAATTGCACCAATCGCAGTTCTTTTATCACCTCGATATGAAAAAGATATTTTTCACAATCATTATAGCTTTGGGAATACTAACGGCTGCCTCCGCTCAGGAGACAACCTATCAATCTCCTAATTGGTGGTTTGGTGTTGCCGCTGGTGCAAATTATAACTTGTACGGTGGTTCAACACAACAACTCAATGAAAACGTGACGGTACCTACAACCTTTAATGATGGTGATGGCCTAGGTCTTTTTGCTGCAGCGCTTGTAGAATACCATTTTACCGACTCGAAATGGGCAATTATGCTTCAATCTGGTTATGACAGTAGAAAGGGGGATTTTGACCAGGTGAGAACACCTTGTAACTGCCCGGCTGATTTATCAACAGACCTAAGCTATATTACAATAGAGCCTAGTTTACGTTTTGCTCCATTTAAATCTAACTTTTATGTATATGGAGGGCCACGTTTTGCCTTTGTTCAAAACCAAGAATTCACGTACCAAAGAGGAGTGAATCCAGCTGTTCCTAATCAAGTTGCACCTGCAGGTCAAAATGGAGAATTTAGCGAGGTGGAAAATTCAATTATCTCTGTCCAAATAGGTGCAGGATATGATATCCCATTAACTTCAAATGGTGCTAAGACACAATTTGTGCTTTCGCCATTTGTAGCTTTCCATCCTTACTTTGGGCAAGATCCTCGTTCCATAGAAACCTGGAACCTTACTACTGTAAGAGCCGGTGTGGTACTGAAATTAGGATCTGGACGTAAAGTTTTATCGTTGGATGAGGCAGTAGCAGAAAGAACGATTCCTGAAGTTGATTTTACCATTGACTCTCCAGCAAACGTTCCCGGAGAAGTAAGGGTAACCGAAACATTCCCATTGCGCAACTATATTTATTTTGATCAAGGATCTACAGATATTTCAAGTCGTTATGTGTTGTTGAACAAAGGTCAGGTAATGGCCTTTAAAGAAGATCAGATTGGAGTATTAGCAACAACTAAAGAGTCAGCAGGTCGATCAACACGTGCAATGACGGTTTATTATAATATTTTAAATATTCTAGGTGACCGTATGGGTAAGAATCCTACTTCCACCATTAACTTAGTTGGATCTTCAGAAAATGGACCTGCAGAAGGAACCTTAATGGCAGAATCTGTTAAGGAATACTTGGTAGAGGTATTCGCAATCAATGCAAGCAGAATCGCTATTGAAGGAAGAAATAAACCTAAAGTTTCAGAACAAGAAAGAGGAGACACACGTGAGTTGACACTTTTACGTGAAGGAGACAGAAGGCTTTCTGTTGAAAGTAGCTCTCCAGCATTATTAATGGAATTCCAAAACGGCCCAACTGCTCCCTTGAGACCTGTACAATTTATAGGAGGACAAGAAGCACCACGCTCTAGCTATGTTACTTTTAAAGTTGATAATGCAGATGAAGCATTTAGTACATGGGAGTTGGAGCTTACCGATATGAATGGAGTCGTACAGAATTTCGGACCTTATACCGAAGAAGAAGTCAGTCTTCCTGGAAAAGCTATTTTAGGAGCAAAACCTCAAGGAGATTACAAAGTGAAAATGATTGGAACAAACAAAACCGGCGATATTACAACTAAGGAAGCTGATATAAACGTTGTAGCCTGGACACCATCTAAAGTTGAAGAAGGAATGAGATTCAGTATTATTTATGAATTTGATGATGCCACAGCTACCGAGATGTATAACAAATACCTTTCAGAAATTGTTGCACCTAAAATACCTGCTAACGCAAAAGTGATGATTCACGGTTATACCGATGTTATTGGTGAGGAAGTTTACAATCAAACACTGTCTGTGAAAAGAGCTAATGATGTTCTAACCACGTTAAAAAACAGTGTAAATCAACTAGGCACCACTGGGGTCACATTTGAAGTTGGTGGGATGGGCGAAAATTCAGCACCTTTTGGAAATAGACTTCCAGAAGAGAGAGCCTATAACAGAACGGTGATTATAGATGTTATTGCTAAAAAAATGTAAGGCAATTATTTAATCGCTTTTAACCTTTAAAGGGTTTAGAAAAGGATAGGGACTCAAAACCCTATCCTTTTTTTGTTTCCAAATCCTAAATTTAATCTTGCAATGGTGGATAAATGGTTGAGGGGTCTTAACCCAATCAATAGGATAGCTGGAATTAAATACAAAAAGTCCTATCTAAAATAATTTTGATATAGTAAAGTCAATTATTAGAAACTGGGAATTGAATGGGTGTAAGTTTCCTTATTAAGGAAGTGTAATATAGTACTGACTGTAGCAGGCAGGCGTAGTTAAGCTTTATACTCAAATTCTTCCAAAACCTTTTCAGCTCTGGTTTGATCTGTTGTTAGCACATACAATTCCACACTGTCACCAGTGGTTCCAAAACCGGCAAGTCTTCCTGATTCTTTATGAACTTTAATCAGGGAAGGTATATTTTCCCGGTCCAATACATCAGCTAATCGGTTGATTGTTATAGAAGATCCGGTGTAAAATCTATGGTATTCTTTCATTGTTCGTATTTTTTGAGGTTGTCGTCTGTTAATTGATAGAGTTCTAGTTCTGCGTAAAATCAGGTGATTTTAGTATCGATCATTTTAGCAAAAGAATTTTGTTGATTCTTATAGTTCATAAAGATATATACCATAAAGGATACAGCAATTCCCATGAGAATATATTGAGGTTTAGGCAATAACAAGGAAAGGGCTGCAATGGTTAGCACCACCGCAGTGTCAATGATTCTGCGTTTTGTGTGGTGTGGATAATTGATGGCATAAGCCGTTTGCTTTCCAACGTAAAGCAGTGCCATTCCTGCAATGGCGAGTATTCTAAAGTCATGTAAGTCCAGGTCATTCAATATCGCATGTCTGATCGTACTCGACAGCACGGCAAAGGACATATAAACCAGCAGCTGGGAATAGATGATCCCAGTGCCGTATTGATCTTTTTTGCTTTCTATCAATAACCGCAGCGAACCAAAATAAATCCACCAGATCATGGCGATAATCAAGAAACCAATCACTCCAGTAGCGATGGTCAAGGGCGTCCAATTCACCTCCGTAAGCCCGTAGGACAAGCTAATGATGGATTCTCCCAATAATACAATGGCCAGCAATCCTATACGTTCCACCAGGTGTTCTTTTTCCACTGGTTGGGTAGTAGTCTTGGCATTCAAGGCCGTTTGAATCACCAATATTTCTACTAGAATACTCAAGGTTAAGAGAACAGCAGCAATAAGATAACTAAAAAAGATTCCTGACATCGCTAGAAAGGTTCCCAAAACCAGTACAATAATGATTCTTTTATTGATGTAACGATCCTGAGCTGCCAGAACATCAGACACATAAATACCGATAACGCATAATTTTACAGTGCCATAAACCACCAAAAATAGGATGTGGTTGTTATCAACACCAGCATTGAGCGTGGTTGACAACATAATCAATAGAAACATCAGTAGTAGGGTAAGCACTTTATGCAGGTCCTTTTCACCATCCAGCCTATTCGAGAACGAGGTATGTAAGGTCCATACCCACCAAAAGGGAAGAAATAATAGGGCAAAGGTTAGAACCGTCTCCATAGAAATTTGGCCCTCGTGAGTTTCTGCCAGTAGGTGCGTGACCTTTCCCAGGGCTACGACAAATATGAGGTCAAAAAAAAGTTCCAGCCAGGTGGCTTGTCTATTTCCCATTGGTTTTATGATTTCAAGAGTTGCCTTCACTTCGTTTATCGGGAGAGGACAGTTCTTCAAATCTAACCATTTAATGGGTTCGCTTTCGCGAAAGCGAACTACCTACCAGATAATCACTCATATAGAACCGGTTGCAAACCCATCGCTATTTCATACAGGTTAGCACTCGCAAAAAGGTGTAGGTTGATGGTACTGGTCTAGCTATAAAAAATACAACACTGGATGTACAATGATATTCCAAACATAGCGTGGGTGGACTTAATGATTCTCGTACAACCTCAATCGGTTTTCTAGGGCCTGCAGCTCAAGGCGCAACTTGCGTTCCCGTTGCAGCAGGTTAACTACCACATCAATTCCTTCTAGATTGAGGTGAAGCTCATGGTGCAGCCGTATCATCCTTTCCAGATCACTTAGTTGATCCGAGCGAATAAAGGGGTCCTGCTCAATAATTTCCAGTTCTATCAATCCCATCTGATGCAGTGCCGTAACAAAGGAGACTTCAATATTATAATGCAAACAAAGGGTGTTTGCCGGTATCATGGATTGATCTTTCATTGCGCCTGTAATTTTTGTAGTTCCTTAAATAACTCGATTTCCTTTTTGCTCAATTGGGTAGGTATTTTGATACGGTAGGTGATGATCATATCGCCATAGCTTCCTTCCTTTTTATAGACGGGAAACCCTTTACCCTTCAGTTTGACCTTGGTATCATTTGTGGTTCCTGGGGTTACCTTAAGCTTGACCTTGCCATCAAAAGTAACCACCATCAATTCTCCACCTAGAATGGCTGTATACAGGTCCAGTTCAACATCCTGGTATAACTGACTGCCTTCCCGTTTAAAATGGGTGTGGTTATCAATATGGAATTTGATGAACAAATCCCCATTGGGCCCGCCGTTGTGACCCGGTGCGCCTTTGCCCTTGATCTTGATCACCTGGCCATTCTCGACACCTGCGGGAATGGTAAGTCGTATATTTTGTCCATTGACGGTAAGCACTTGTTTTTGAGTGGTATACACATCATTAAGAGACAACTGTAGCGTTGCATTGAAATCCTGTCCCTTAAACTGGGGACTGCGGCGTTCATTGAAAGAGCCACCAGATCCTCCAAACATAGATTCAAAAAAATCTGAATAATCCTGTCCTGCATATTCCTGCTGTGCAGATCCATAGGTAGATTGCCGTCCACCTTGTTGGTATTGTTTTTCCTGTCTTTCAAACTCTTCAGCATGTTTCCAGTCCTTGCCGTAGGCATCGTATTTTTTGCGATTCTCGGGATTGCTTAATACCTCGTTCGCCTCATTGATCTCCTTAAATTTCAACTCAGCTTCCTTATTGTCAGGATTGAGATCTGGGTGGTATTTGCGGGCTAGTTTCCGGTACGCGGTTTTAATCTCCTTATCAGTTGCGGTTTTGGATAGACCCAAGAGTTTGTAGTAATCAATAAATGCCATCTGCTTTTTTGGTTTTTTTATTTGTCCTTCTATCGACACTTATGCCTCTCCACTAATTTAGCAAATTCTTCATAAAAAGAAGCTTGAGATGGGGACAGGATATTTATTTTTAGAAGATCATCTAAAGCTCTTAAAATAAGCTAGGGTAAAACTTGCTTAAATCAAATTCACTATGATCAAAATTATCTATCAAAAAGCCCTGGTGCTGTTGCTTTTAGCCTTCACAACGATCATTGTAATTTCCTGCAGTAATAAAAAGACAAGTGCCCACGAGCCTACAGCACTGCCCGCTAGGGGAAATGAAGTCGTAGAAAGGGCCATTCTACCCTCAGACCTAATGACCAACTGCAAACAATGGAAAATTACGTTTCCTGACGGCACTGGCGCTAAGTATTTATGCGATTATCCTAGCAACGAATATTTTTATGTCAATGCACAAAAAAACGGTATTGTTTTCAAAACGCCCATTAGGGCAAGCAATGGCACCACGCCCAATTCCAAATTCATACGATCAGAGTTGCGGGAACGCACGCCAGATGGAAAAGAGGATATATACTGGACTACACAAGATACCAGCATTGTTTATGTCAAACAGGCGATTACCCATTTGCCGCTTGTCAAAAACCATTTAGTAGCCACACAGATTCATGGCAATAAAAGCCAAGGCATCGACGATGCTATGGTACTGCGCCTGGATGGTGAACATTTGTATTTGTGCTTTAACGGTGAAAAATTGCGCTCAAATGTTACCATCAAGCGAGACTACAAGTTAGGCACCGTTCACGAGGTCATATTTAAAGTCGTGGACGACAAGCATTATTGCTATTACAGCGAGGACGGTAAATTAAAGGCAGCATTTGAAAATGGAACCGCAGACGCTTATTTGATAAAGGATGGAAAATGGCCTTATGTGATGGACAAATATTACGGCGAGGCCTATTTTAAAATAGGGAATTATACCCAGAGCAATACGGCGCGGGAGGGAAATAAATCAGACGATCTGATGAACTATGGAGAAGTGGTGGTATTTGATATGTATGCCAGGCATTGAGGTTGGTTCGCTTTCGCGAAAGCTAAATTCCCGCCATATAACGATCCTTCCAGATGATTTTCCAATAAGTAGGCACCTTTAAATGGATGTCTTTTAGAATTAGGCCCATTCTTTTCTTAATTAAATGACCCAGCAGGAACAAATAAAAATGCCCGACTTTCACGGAAGTTGGGCATTTCTTTTTGAATTCTTGGAAACTTGCTCTAATCGTCTTTCACATCATATCGATCCATCATCATCACCTTATCCCAGGCTGCTACAAAGTCCCTTACAAAACGTTCCTGCGCATTGTCGGCTCCATAAACTTCAGCGATATTACGCAGTTGTGCATTAGACCCAAATATCAGATCACAGCGGGTTGCCGTATATTTTGTGGTTCCATCTGTACGACTGTTGATGTCAAATAACAGTTTACTGGAACTTTTAGGAACCCATTCATAATCCATACTGGTCAGCACTTGGAAAAAGTCGTTGGTCAACTGTCCAGGTCTATCTGTAAACACACCGTGTTTAGAGTGATCAAAATTTTGATCTAAAACACGCAGCCCACCGGTCAACACCGTCCATTCTGGAGCGTTTAAGTTCAACAGTTGCGCACGATCTAGAAAGATTCTTTCCGCAGAAACACGGTAACCTACTTTAGTATTATGGTAGTTTTTGAATCCATCAGACACTGGTTTAAGCCAGTCAAAACTTTCCACATCTGTTAGTTCTTGTGTGGTGTCCATACGGCCTGGAGTGAAGGGTACTTTCACGTGGGTTCCAGCATTATTAGCCGCCTTTTCAATGGCGGTACAACCACCCAGCACTACTAAATCTGCTAGTGAAATTTGCTTATCTCCAGATTGTTTTGAATTGAAGTCACTTTGGATTTGTTTGAGTTTATGCAACACCTCATTCAACTCTTCAGGGCGGTTCATTTCCCAATTGTTTTGAGGTTCTAGGGCGATGCGAGCGCCATTGGCACCGCCGCGCTTATCAGAATGGCGATACACCGACGCTGATGACCATGCAGCATTTACTAAAGCGGAAACAGACAGATTGCTGGCGTGTATTTGATTCTTTAAATCGACCGTATCCAGATCGTTCACGAGTTCATGATTGCAGGCAGGAACTGGATCTTGCCAGAGTAAATTTTCTTGAGGTACTTCAGGGCCTAGATACCGGTCTTTAGGTCCCATGTCACGGTGTGTCAATTTGAACCAGGCTTTCGCGAAAGCGTCTGTGAAATAATCAAAATCATTCATGAATTTTTCACACACCTTGCGGTATTCCGGATCTACTTTCAACGCAATATCAGAGGTCATCATCATCAAATCACCCATCTTTCCATCCAGATGTGCATCTGGCGTTTTAGGAGCACCAGAATCTTTAGGAGTCCATTGCGCTGCGCCTGCTGGGCTTTTTTTCTGTTTCCATTCAAATTTGAAAAGGTTTTTTAGATAATCATTATCCCATTCTGTAGGATTAGGAGTCCAGGAACCTTCAATGCCATTGGTACTTGTGAACTCTGCATTTCCTGTTCCCACAGGATTATGCCACCCAAATCCTTGGGCTTCTATGGAAGCTGCTTCTGGAGCAGCGCCTATTTTATCTGAATTTACCATACCGTGGCTTTTACCAAATGCGTGTCCTCCCGCAATAAGTGCCACTGTTTCTTCATCATCCATGGCCATACGCTTAAAGGACTCCCGTATGTTGCGAGCAGAATCCTGCGGATCCATATTCCCGCCTGGTCCTTCAGGGTTTACGTAGATCAAACTGGAGTGCGTCGCCGCTAGTGGGTTCTCTAAATCGTGATAGGCCTCTTTTGGACCACCTATCCATCGCAGATTCTCATTTACCATTTCTTCAGGATGGCCTTTACGGCCGCCTCCATTCATGGATTCATTAAAAGGCTTTCCATCCCAAAATTCGGGTCCCCAATACGTACTGCGGTCCGGCTCCCAGGCATCGCGACGACCACCGGCAAACCCAAAGGTTGGAAAATTCATAATTTCTAGGGAACAGTTTCCTGCGAGAATGATGAGGTCAGCCCAAGAAAGTGCGGTACCGTATTTTTTCTTTATGGGCCATAAAAGGCGTCTGGACTTATCTGTATTACCATTGTCCCACCAGGAATTGATGGGAGCAAAGCGCTGCATGGCTTGTGCTGCACCGCCACGACCGTCTGCAATACGATAGGAACCTGCAGAATGCCATGCCATACGGATCATTTGTGGACCGTAATTATTATAATCTGCCGGCCACCAGTCCTTAGAGTCTACGAGCAATTCTTTAATTTCTTGCTTTAATTGATCGTAGTCAAGATTGTTAAATTCTTTTTTATAGTCTTCATCACTTAATGGATTTGAAGCAGGCTGCTCCTGGTGCAATAAATCAACCTGCAAGCGGTTGGGCCACCAATCGTCCGTTCTTGGAGCCGTTCCTATGGCACCGCCTATTCTGGTGCCGCGAAATGGGCATTGTTCAAGATTTTCTGGATGGTCTATATTTTTCATAAAGGTGGTTGTTATGTTTGGGAAGCTCGATAGAGCTCAGTAGTATATATTTCAGTGGGAATCTAGCCTTGAAGTAGTCCGAAACGATGGGATTCAGCCTAGTTTTATAAAGCTACCTGATCTAGTGGAAAAATGGAAGCTGTTCCGTGTTAATTTTTAAAACAATTCCTTTCTTTCGCTTCAAGCGAAAGCGAACTCACGTTATACCCACTGCAACCAATGGAATCTATCAATGAGATGCCCCCCTGGACTTTCGAATCGAAAGGAGTCCAGTTATTTTTAGAATTACTAAATCAGGTTGATAATTGCCCTATTCTCAATATCTAACATCAGAAATGATCCCCATAGCAATTAATAGTATCAGATTCATGCCTTAACGTAGGTAACTAATTTATCGGCTATTTTCTGCAGGTCTGAGGCCTCTATTTCAGTTATAGGTGCTAATGGAAACTGTTGGTGCCCAGGTCTGCTTACAAATGCAGCGCGCCACCCAGCCCATAATGCTCCTGCTACATCCCAACCGTGAGCTGCGATCATCATGGATTCCTCAGGCTTAACGTCCATAGCCTGCGCGGCCCAATCATAAGCTTCTTTAAAGGGTTTGAATTTTCCAACATCTTCTACACTTAATAATTCATCAAAATAGGAGGTGAGGCCTGCGTGTTCCATTTGTTCTCTGAGCCCCTCGTTGGAGGAATTTGTAAAAGCAACCAGCGCATACCCATCGGCTTTTAATTGAGATAAGGCGTTTTTGACCTCAGGATGGGGCTGTAGGTTTCTAATGGTAGGCTTTACGATCTGTCGCGCTTCTTGTTGTGAAATGCTGATCTTATGGTTTGCGGCCACCATGGATAGCGTCGCTGCACCGATGTTTCCAAAGTGCTCGTACTTCTTACCAGCTGTAGTGACTAAGGAGTACTGCAACAAGGTGGTGAACCATAGAGCCACTAGATCTTCTTTACCACCTAAAGCTTGGGTTACGGCCTTTTTTAACGGAGCAAGATCCAGTAGCGTTTCGTTTACGTCAAAAAACAACACCTTTGGGCGGCTATTTTTTAAAGAGGCATCATTAGATTCTTCGCTATTCTCTGTCATTTTAGTAAATTGAAATACTTGGATGTTTTTAATGTTTCTTGCAATACTTGACTTATGGAGTCTTTGAAAGCGGAACGTGGTTTCTTACTAATTTTAGGGATTTGTCGACCACAAGGCAGCACTTTTAAGCAGGGCTCTTCTGGGTAGTTGCAAACCTGCAAGGATTAATTCTGCAAAATCCTCCGGCTGTAGCACATGATCTTGAGAATCTTTATCTGCGATGCCTAGCTCTATAGTCATGTCAGATTCGATGGTGCTGGGGGTCATGGTACATACTCGAATGTTATTCTTACGAACTTCTTTCATCAAGGATTCCGACATTCCTATAACGGCAAATTTTGATGCAGAATAGGCAGAGGTGTTGGCATTACCGCTCAATCCTGCCATAGAGGATACGTTAATAATGTCCCCTTCATTTTGATGGATCAAGTAGGGCAGGACCTCCTTAGTCATATAATACATTCCCATAACATTGGTCTGTATGATTTGGCTCCATTGGGAAACCTCCATTTCATTCAAGGATCCAAAAGCGGCAATACCCGCATTATTCACTAAAATATCTACGGATCCTATTCTTTCCATCACCTCCTGGACACTGCTTTTAACCTCCTCATAGTTGCTCACATCAAAGACGGAATAACTGGCCTTCACCCCAAAAGCTTCCAATTGGGCGACTGTTTCTTTCATGACATCTTCTGTTCTTCCGGTGATGACTACGTCGATTCCCGCTTTCGCGAAAGCGATGGCAGTTGCCTCACCCAGTCCTCTACCACCTCCCGTGATGATTGCTTTTTTACCTTTTAAATTGTTCATGTATGCTAATTTTATATGTATTCGTTACTAGTATTGTGCCTCACTGAAAAGTTTAGACCGATTTGAATTTCCAAAAATTGTTTTCAGGCAGCGGAGCTTGAAAGGTTTTAACTTCTTTAGAAACAGGATCTTGATAGGTCAATTTCCAGGCATGAAGGCAAACCGCTAACGGTAAATATTCTTTAGGAGAACCGTATTTATCATCTCCAATAATAGGCAGTCCTATATGTGCTAATTGCGCTCTTATTTGATGGAACCTGCCCGTCTTGGGTTGGACCTCCAGAAGATGACCTAACTCATTACTAGCTATAAGCTCGTAGGAAAGACGGCATTCTTGAGTGTTTTTTGATTTTGAAGGAACTATTTCTGCCTTCTTTTCAAGATTGTTTTTTACTAGAAAATGAACCAAGCTTTCTTTGTTTTTTGAAGGCTTATTTTCAACGATCGCTAAATAGGTCTTCTGGACTTTCCTGCTGCTAAAGAGATGGTTGAACTCTACTAGAATGCTTTTTTTCTTGGCCAGAACCATTACACCGCTGGTCACTCGATCCAACCGATGTATGATGCCTACGTAAGGTTTCTTTTTGGTTTTAGAAATGTGATCAAAAACTTGATTTTCAACCGTACACTTTTCGTAAGGGTTTTTTTCACTTATGAGTCCAGCCATTTTATTTACGACTATGTAATCGTTGTTTTCATATACAATATCCAGGTGTTGCATCAGAGAGTTTCTTATCAAATTTCAATATAGTATTTATACATCTAAAAAGTGAAGTGTCCTTCACTTTTTGCGATTTTCAATCTTTAAATTAATGGTGTATGGGAAAATGGAGGTATCTACAGTCGTATTGCTTCTAACCACTATTAAACTATCCTGCTGTCAAGCACTAATACAGCCTAAACGACTGTGTTTTACTGATGTTTTGAAGGTGGCAGGTTTTAGATCCTTTGGCTGCGTGCTCTTGCATTTACGTTGTATTTATTTGAAAGTTTCTTGATTTTAATTTTATAGCACATCCCTAAGGATCAGAATTTTTCTTCCACCAACCCTATGGGTTGTAAGGTAGAGCTCCTGATAATCTCAAAATCGATGACGCCTATAATCAATTCTTCCTCAGTAATGACTTCAACTTTCCATAATCCAGGTTTTGTATTTTGTTTGAAAGTGTACCCACGATAGCCAGCATCTCTTCCTCCTGTAATTTGATATCCTATATCGTCGACCACTTCCCATTGATTGGTACCGTCGTTATACCAGTTCCAACGATGAAATATGGATTTCTCAATATCCGTGGGCGCAAATATGGAGGTAAAAACATACACTTTCTCATTAGGAGGGCCTGTAAATTCCAGCCTGTGCTTTCTCCAAAATACATACCATCTCTTCGTTTCATATGTAACTACATAATGCTCGTTTTCCACCTTAACACCGTGAGCTACAATGCCATTTTCCAGAGCAAGAGGAACAGGTGGTATGAGATTAAAAAAATAAAATAAATTAATTGTGGTGTAAATGATAAATACAAACCCTATCATTTTTTTAACTTGTAGTTCTGCGCGCGTACTGGGGCTCGTCCTATAAATGACAATGATTAATGCTAGAGTAAATGCAAGACTTACTAGACCTGAGAATATAAAAACATAGGTATTTATTATTTTAATAAAAACAGGGGTGATAAAGGTGAAGAACGTAAAGTTTACAAAAAAGTAGACGCTAAATTGTAAATACTTATTGGATATTCTTTTTTTAAGAAATTCGTTAGCAATAAGCAACGCTACCAGTATGATAAAGAAAGTGGCCGTTTTAGACAAAGAAACACTTCTAAAGAAATAAAGCACAAAAGCACTGGAAAGACCGCCAAATAAAAATTGAATGGCTAAAGGAAGATAGCTCTCAAATCGTTCCAGAAAAGTGTTTTTAAACTTACCGTCATCCACCAGATTATAAAGAAAAATGGTGACGGTTAATAAGGTCATATAAAGACACAAAACAATTAAATCATACAATCGATCAATGCGTCCTAGAGTGATGGAATCAAAAATGAATCCGCCTACAAAAAAAAGTAGGGGAGCATATTTCTGATTTTCCCGAATGCGTTTTACAAGCCTGCTGTTTTTATACCTCACAAATGTTCTTTTCATAGGAATACGGGACGAGCTTTAAAGTTAAAAAATAAAACGGATTGGTTTCTGTTGAAATACCAGCAGTGATGCATGAAAGTAAACACCCTTTAATTAAGAATCACAGGGGTTACATAGCCTGTTCATGAACCATTGTTGAGCTAGTTATAGAAGCGTGTTGGGTTCTTGTTACGCTTTCGCGAAAGCGTACTCGTTTGAGACATAGCAAACGATACACAGAGTTCCCGTACCGCAGGCATTTCAAGGCAAAAGTCCGTGGAATCGAAAACTGGTAAGGGATCCAGAAACCTGCTGAATAGGAACCGGGCAACACTAAAAAACAGCGATGGCCTTTCTAGTGAAAGTTTCATCAAGCGTTTTAAGTGGAAAGCTTTTGTTAGTTTAGTTGAATATCACAAACGATAAGTTCGATAATCGAATCGCCGTATACGAGACCTGCTTGATTTATCCTGAGCGCAGTCGAAGGGTACGGTGGTGTGAGACGTGCAGTTGCGGCTCTGAAGTTGTTACCCGTTTACTCGATTGTACTTTCGTTATTTAACTTCCTTACTAATCTTTGCTAAAAGCATGATAGCCTCATCCTTTTATTACATTAAATGATTTAGTTTTTATTGACCGTTCAATTCCATATAATCAAACACCAAATTACACAAGGCATTGACGCCTGTCTTAAACGCACTATCGTCCATGAGGAATTGTGGCGTATGATGGTCTCCGACAGTTTTTAGATCTCTGCCTTCGGTCGTTGCACCAACGAAAAAATAAAGTCCTGGTACTTTTTGAGCAAAGAATGAAAAATCCTCTGCACCTGTAGTGGCAGGGATCAACATCACATTTTCCTTTCCAGCGGTTTTCTCCAAAGTTGGTACCATTAATCTTGTTAACTTTTCATTATTGAATGTTACTGGAGTACGGGTCGTGTATGGAAGTTCAACTGTTGCGGTCGTTCTAGCGGCTTGAGCAGTCATTTCAACAATCTCTCTGATTCTTTTTTGCACAAAAGCCTCGTCTTCATTTGTAAATGTTCTGATCGTACCCAACATTTCTACTTGTTCTGGTATGATGTTGCTGCGATTTCCACCATTGATAGCCCCTATAGTTACAACTGCTGGGTTATCGGTCAATGTCAGATTGCGACTTACAATTGTTTGCAGGCTTGTGATAATTTGAGCGGAAACCACAATTGGGTCAATACTCATCCAAGGATATGCACCATGAGCTGGCTTTCCTTTAACTGTAATTTTCATATCATTGTTGCCTGCCATAATGCCTGCTGGTTTATAGGTGATTTTTCCAACTTCGGTTAAAGCATCCAAATGCAGTCCAAAAATGACATCCACTTTCGGATTCTCGAGAGCACCTTCCTTTACCATTAAAGATGCACCACCTTCTTCGCCTAATGGTGCTCCCTCTTCGGCCGGTTGAAAGATAAATTTTACAGTACCTTTTAAATCGCTTTTCATTTCTGAAAGTATTTCTGCAACTCCCATTAAAATAGCGACGTGACCATCGTGTCCGCAGGCATGCATTACCGAAGTTTCATTGCCATTATAATTGGTTTTTACTTTCGACGCATATGGCAAATCATTCTTCTCTTCAACTGGCAAGGCATCCATGTCTGCTCGAAGTGCTACAACAGGACCAGGCTTATCTCCTTTGAGAATCCCAACAACACCTGTCACACCTACTTTTGTTTGTACATCGATACCAAGTGACTCTAAATGTTTGGCTATGAGTGCAGCTGTTCGAAATTCACGATTTCCCAATTCTGGATTTTGGTGGATATCGTGTCGCCATTCGATAACTTTCTGTTCGATCTTATCTGCTGCTTTATTAACTGCTTCACTGTGGTCGTTGATTTGGGCGAAAGTTAAAGTCGTCAAAAACATTGAAACGAATAACAATGAAGTTTTTAAAGTGCCTTCAAGGTGTGATTGGTTGGTTTTAATTTTCATTTCTTTAATGTATTATAGATTAAGTATATTTCAAAAGAATTTTATCATTGGTTAGCGGTGTGTCATAATGAAGCACAACGGCAAAGGTATACTACGTGTGAGGCGTTCTCACCTTTGGGCAGTCGCCAGCTCCGCTTTAGTTTTGTAGATGAATATATGTAATAGATTTGATATATAGAGCCTTATGGGTAGCATCTTGCCACCGACGCGCTTTTTGCAAGAGGAAGGCACTACCTGATGCGCTTTATGCGTTGTTCATGCCAGTTATTGAAGGTAGCGCTAACTTTTGCAAGTACGCAGCGAGCCTTCGAACATGAGTTTAACATCAGTAATCAGGAAGAGTGGAAGCAGTCTAAATAGAAGAAGCAGGATCCGTAAAATAGGCAATCAAAAATTAAGGAACCTGTTATTTATGTGCAGCTTTAATGCTTGCAAATACAACAAAGCTTGTCGGGAATTCTATGAACGAATTGTAGCCAAGGGAAAGAGCAAAAAAACTGGCTCTGATTGCGGTATGCAACAAGCTCTTAAAACAGGCATTTGCCATTGCAAAATCCGGACTCGTCTATGACGACTCGTACAGAAGCACTCTGATTAAAAACTAAGTAGATTTTACTTGTTTTTTACCACAGTACTTTGTTACCCACAGTTTTTATTCCCACTTATTCCGTTTTTCGTGCCATTCTTTCCAGAATTGTAAATATCCTTTTTGGTCAAATTCGTCAGACGGAATTTCTTTTTTTAGGCTGTCTTTATAAAACTGCTCAACTTCATCTACAAACTCCAAAACTTTGGTTTTATAATCTACGAAATCTATTTGAGTTTCAATTCCGTTTTCTGTCTTGAGTATTATTTTATCATCTTTATGTTTCACTTCCCAATCAAATCCGCTCGGACAACTTCCAACATAAACTTCTTCCATATCATCATCATAAACTAAAAAATGTCCGCAACAAGGAATTAATTGGTCGCCAACTGGCTCTTTTTTCGAGTGGTCGCGTTCTAAAGTCCGTAGTAAAAGTTGAGCAGTTGCACTTATTGTCCATCCGTCATCATTCTTTTCGTCCACAATAATTTCGTCGCCAATTTCGACTTTCAATTGTCCGTGTGCGCACAAATCATTTTCACTTGGCTCAAACAACCACTTTTTCGATAAAATCTGAATTTTGAATTTATTACTGGTCATTTTTTTTGTGGGCAACGGCAAAGGTATAATGCGTGTGAGGCGTTCCCTCTCATTTGGCTGTTACCTTGCTTTTAATTGGTTTTGATTGATGAAGATATGCAATGTTGTTTAATTATAGCCTCGCGTTGAGCATCTTGCCTCCGACGAGCTTTTGCGAGAGGAAGGCACGAGAGTAGATTGGGAGCCTGCCTGCCGGCAGGCAGGTCTTGAAATTTTAAGACCTTGTAATCGACGGACCGTTTTGGAGCTGCTCAGCACCTGATAGTTTCTAATTCCTGGCCTTAGATCAAAAATTTCATAGCGTAGAGCTACGGCCGTAGGCAATTGGCCTGAACGGTCTAGTATAAGAAAAGTAGGGCAGTTATATGCGATACTTTTCGGATTAAGCTAAAGCCGAATTTTTAAATTTTGTTATTTATCTTTTCTTGTTTAAATATACCAAATTTAAAAATTTGGCGACTTGGCAAATACACACAGACCTTTCGATTAAGCACTTTTTGCCCTATTTTTTTTATACATTGTTAGGGGCTGGCTTTATTCCCTATCGTATGGAAATCCGACTTTATCTACAATCTCAAATTTCCATTCGTTTTGTTCATTATTCCACCTTTTCGAGTGGCTTCTTAATTGTGCAATATCATCTCTGTATTTTTTGAGAATTTTTGGATTCTTTTCTCTAAACACCTTTATTTTCCCTTCACTTTCTAGTTTCTCTACAATTTGCCAACTCTCAATTTTACTTTCTATTCCTTCACGTTCCTTTTGTTTTCGCCATTCCCATTCAACACCATTTTCAGAGAGTAATTCTCCCAATAATTCAATTCTAATAGAACTTATTAAATCATCTCTATATTCTCTATCTTGTTTTGTCTTTAAAGACATTTGGTCGCTTAACCAATGTCCAATGTAGGTTTTTTGTGAAGGAACTGTTTTGAAATTTTTCTTTTTATTATAATAATTCTCTAACTCAACCAAGCTGTCACTCCATTTGTCATCTTTTGGTCTACTTCCGAGCATTGCGGCATCCCAAATGTAATTTATAGAGTTCATTTTATCTTCTTCATACTGCGTCCAATCAGCACCATAGTTTTTGTTCCCTTTTCTTCCTTGTTTTTGCCAAGCACACCATCTACCAACTTCATAATATTTGTTCTGTTTGTTTTTAAATTGCGGAACATAAGTATATTCACTTTTAGGGTCAACTTTCTTTTTATATTCAACAACTTTTTGAAAATCTTTATTCCATTTTATTAGTCGTTTTCGTTCTCTACCAATTCCTCCAAATGGAAAATCAACATCTAATAGTCTTTCAAAAATTTCAAATGGTAAAGAACTTTCTCCTTGATTATAGAGAGCGTTCATTTTTTGATACCATAAAAAGAGTTCTCTATCCTCAGTATGTTTACTTACCATACCAGAAGGCTTTTCGTTTTTTTTGTAAATGATATATCTCTCGATTAGCGTGTCGAATTTTTCATAATCATTCTTACTAAAACTTTTTTTATAATCTCTATCAGTATTCGATAAGTCTTCTTGCTCAAAACCTGACTCTATATCGTAGTCTGTAATTTCTATATCAGTCTGTTTGTCATTCTGATTTTCTCCATCATTATTTTTCGGTTCGTTAACTTTTCCTTGTTCTCCAAACTGATTGAATAGTAAATTTTGTTTTATCAGTTCATTTAAAAGTTCTTTGGTAAGTAGTCGAAGTTTTGAAGATGATAAGTCCAATAGATTAGCATAATAATCTTTAATTTCTTTAATAAATTTTATGCCTTGTATTCCAGTTTTTGAACGAAAATCTAACTGTACAGAAGCTTCCAAATTTGTTTTTATTCCTGAACTAGTTAGGTTTGAAGAGCCAATTATTACTCTGCTAAATACTGGTCCTTCAAATAGGTATAATTTTGGGTGATAAGTAACATAATTCCTTTCATCATAATAAATGTAGGTTTCAATATTTTGATTTAGCAAGGATTCTAAAGCTTCTTTTGAGGTGCCTCTGTTATCAACTCCAATAAAGAACCTAATATGGTCATAGTTGGTTTTTGCTTTTTTAAGATAACGTTCAAGCTTTTTAACACCTGAAATAGATGCAAAAGCTACAAAACCATTGAAAGTGTTATATTTTTTACTTTCTAAAGACGAAACGAGTTGCTTTCCGACATTGTTTTTGTCGCCTGTATCAAGTCCGTGTCCTAAAAAAGTTGCTTTCATTTGCAGGATGTTTGTTTAGCTTGCCCCTAACGGCAAAGGTATAATGCGTGTGAGGTGTTCCCTCTCATTTGGCTGTTACCTTGCTTTTAATTGGTTTTGATTGATGAAGATATGCAATGTTGTTTAATTATAGCCTCGCGTTGAGCATTTGGAACGCCTGATGCGCTATGGATCAACCACGACCAGGTCTATGCCTGGTGATTTACACGAATGGGAGGCTGGGCAGTTGCCCAAAGCCCTATTCTACGTACCACGATTACCATCAAGAGGTTAAAGCAGGAAGGTTATGTTCGATTTATTGAATACTGCAAACGATAAGTTTCATTATTGAACCGCCGTATTCGAGACCCGCCTAGTTTATCCTGAGCGCAGTCGAAGGGTACGGTGGTGCGAGACGTGCAGTGGCGACTTTTAAGTCGTTACCCGTTTACTAAATTGCCACCCGTATTTATTAATTCGGCCATATTGGTGTTTCGTCATCGTCTTGATAATCAGGGAAAATTGAAATCGATTCTACAATTCCGTTTTCAATCCAAAAGGAAATTCCGTTTGAATTTGAAGTGTAGTCTTTAGCGTTCAGTTCTTTAAAATCGTCATCTAACTCTAAATCGGAAAAAACCATTTTAGATTTCATCATAAACTCGATTTCCTTTAAGCCTATTAAATTTATTCCGTTTAGAGTAAATTCTTTAGAATAAAAAGTCATTGTTCCTAATCTGAAATCATCATCAGATGAAAAATTTAAATCTATCCCAAGGTTATGATATTTGAGAGTCATTGTTAATGAATCATCAGAGAAAGTTTCTCTATTTTTTTCAGTCGCTTTTCCCAATAATAATTCAATCTGTCCTAAAGTCTGACCAAGTTTTATTTTGTCAAATCCAACATATGGTATTATTTCGTTTTTCATAATGTTGTCTACGGCAAAGGTATACTACGTGTGAGACGTTCTCACCTCCGGGCAGTCGGCATCTCCGCTTTAGTTTTGTTTGATGAAGATATCAAATAGATTTGAAATACAGAGCCTCATGGGTAGCATCTTGCCTCCGACGAGCATTTTGCGAGAGGAAGGCACAACCTGATGCGCTTTATGCGTTTTTCATGTTAGTTGTTGGAGGTAGCGCTAACTTTTGCAAGTACGCAGCGAGCCTTCGAACAGGGGTTTCACACCTTTGCCGTTCAGGCCAATTGAGTAGATTAGGAATCTTGAAATTTTTGGTGCCTTGTAATTTATGGAAGGTTTTGGAGCTGTTCAGCGCCTGATAGTTTCTAATTCTTAGCCTAAGATCAAAAATTTCATAGCGGAGAGCTACGGCCTTAGGCAATTGGCCTGAACGGTCTTGTGTATGGTTAGTTGCGTGGTTAAGCACCTAATTTAGCAAACATTCAGGAACCAGAGGAATTTCCGAAGGAAATTCCAAGCAGACCTGAACCAATCAATTATTTTTATACAGTGTGTGTGTGTGTGTGCCCAGCATGGGCATCTTTTTAACTACAGTAATGCAGTTAATTTACCTAGAAGGTGCAAGACTTCCGAAAGGGAACCCTTTATCCCTTTCTTCGTGTATGGCAAGGGGTAACTCTTTGAACCATTAGTAAGCTGCAAGGTGGTCAACCGTGAGGTTGGTACTGAAGCCTGCCTGCCGGACAGGCAGGGAAGCAGGACTACAAAGCTCGGTTCTGACCCTTCGACTGCGCTCAGGACAGGCCAAGCAGAAACCGTATAGGAGGCACCATTGCACGGGTAAGCAAGCACATCATTGCAACGCCCTAAGAGTACCAAAGGTTCATTTATGTAGATACGGCAGCAATTGTGTGAAAGAAGAGGCAAATCCCTGTTTTGACCTCTATAAAATAGCAATACAGCTTTCGCTAAATGTACTGAACTTGAAATTCTTAATAAATCACAATGCTTACAGTATAAGAATCAGGCCCGAAATACATAATAAAATCATCAAAAACCTCTTAAATGCTTTTTCATTAATCTTATTAAAAGTTTGCTTTCCAAGAAATTGAGCAAACAGAAAAGCAGGAAACACGATCAAAGACATTTTTAAATGGCTAAAATTTAATATACCGCTTACCGCCAGTGCAGGAACCCTCGTAATTGTAACAAGTCCTAAAACGCCTATCATGGTAGCTCTAAATGCTTTAACTTCCTTTACCGTATTTTCAATACACATCACATAAAGTGGACCTCCTGTAGAAAACACCCCTGAAAAAAATCCAGCTAACACTCCAAAACTAATAATACCGCCCCTGTTTAATTCAACTTTCTTTTTACCAAACATCACATAGGCTACATAGAAGAGTATAAATACACCCAACGCTTTTTTGAGCACAATAGGTTTTGAAAAAGTCAATACTACAATACCTAAAATAACGCCTATCACAGACGTGATTGCAAGTTTTAAAATTATTTTTTTGTCGATGTTGTGCCATTCTTTTGTGATTAAGAAAGCACTAGAAAATAAGTAGAATATCGAAATGTAGGCTATCGCGTTAGGCAAATCCATTGCTAAAAGTAATATGGGAAGAGCGAGCAATGACCCGGCGAATCCAACGACTGTTTGCACATAAAACCCAACGAATATCCCCAACGTAAGAATCAAAATAATAGTTACATCCATAAAATCACCTGTATTTTATCAGCAAAATTACGTTTCGAAACACATAATCCGAAATTGATTGATCTTTTTTGAGAAGGTATTTACGTGTAAAAGATGTATTTTAGAATTAAAATAAACGATTCCATGGTTAACGATATCGATCTCAAAATAATCAACATCTTAAAAAGAAATGCTAGAGCTTCCTTTGCAGAAATTGGAAGAGAGATAGCGTTATCTCCATCTTCCATTAGAGAACGCATACAAAAATTAGAAGATCAGGAAATTATAAAGTCCTACAACATCAAGCTTGATCATGCTATGTTGGGAAATGGATTGGAAGTTTTTATTATGTTGAAGATATTTGATGGCAAACTCAAAATCATACTATCAGAAATTACAACCTACCCAGAAGTACTGGAAGCTTTTCGAATTACGGGTCCTTATAATATTCACATGAGAGTGGCTCTTCGCGATCAACTCCACCTACAACAATTTATCGATAAGCTAATTATCTACGGAAGTCCCACTACCCATCTCATACTTTCTGAACTCAAGAATGTCAATTGACCTAAACTGGATTTAAATGATTTAATACTGAACGTATCTCACGCATCAATTTGTGGATACACGGCTGGATCAATTACTTTAAACCGGCATCCATTCAGGCCAAACTCAATAAGTTGGAAGAATGGTTGAGAAACCGATTGCGGTATTGCATATGGGACCACTGGAAGAAACCAGAACGGAAAAGGAAAAACCTGATTCGGCTAGGAATTGACCAAGGACAAGCCTATGCGAATGGGAGGTTGGGCAGTTGCTCAAAGCCCTATTCTGCGCACCACTATTACCATCAACAGGTTAAAGCGGAATGGGTATGTTCTATTCATTGAGTACTACAAACGATAAGTTTCCTTATCGAACCACCGTATACGAGACCTGCTTGGTTTATCCTGGGCGCAGTCAAAGGGTACGGTGGTGTGAGAGGCGAACTCGGTCAGTTACTGGCAGAGTCGTCTACTCGATTAGCGGTAGTTTTTTATTTGTATTTACTCAACTCTAAAATTTTGTTCGCCTCAAGATTTGTCCAGTTGACTGCTTTCAGATTTTTGTTGTTTATCAATGCTGTTAACACAATGTCGTAACCGAGTGAATAACCACCCGAAACAGGAAATTTTCTTGAACCAAACATGACCTCTATTTGATAGCTCATGTCTTCGCTTTGTAAGTTAGGTTTGATTTTTTCCCATAATTCTGATTTTTGATTTTCAGTCAAAGCCATTGTCCAAGGGGCTATTACCTCTGGGTAAAGCAAGTGAGCGAAATAGTCGCCTCTTCCTTCAAATACCAAGTAGTCAAGTAATGTCCAATTTGCTGATTTTCCAAAGTTCACATTTGTCCAATAGGCATGATTAAATTCGTGTGCAACTGCATACTCAAGCATATTTTCCCAACCCAATATGTCAGGTTCAATTGTCAAAATGATTTGTTTAGAACCCGCTGTCAAACCCATTATTCCAGTCATTCCGTCTATAATCTTTCTGTTCTCGGGATTTACTGGCATTATATAAATGGTCAAACTATCATTGTCAATATATCCTCGGCTCATTTTTAATGCTCCAATTATTTTGGTTTTTATCAACTCACGATTTTCGTCAATTTTGTCAATTGATTTTTTTAATTCAGAGGTGTTTTTAATTGGCGGTGCAAAAAAATCCTTAACGATGAAAGCATATTCACTTTTTTGAAAGTATCTGTCATAGATTGAATTTTGTATTATCTCCTTGTAAATGCTATCTCTATTATTATCATCCACGTTCACCTTTTCTATGAAAGTAGTGTAATAGTCAGTTAAGAAAATAATTTTGTCCGAAGTAGTTTGTCCAAAGGCCGTAGATAAGTTTGCTGATAATATTATAGCCAACAATATAATTTGAATATTCCTTTTCATCTGTAAGCTTCGTTTTATATATGACGATCAACCTGTTAAAATGTTACAGTCGGTCTGGCTCTAAAATTACAGCTAACGGTCTTGTATATGTCTCGTAGCGTGCAAATTAGCGATAACTATTCGGTAAATCACGAGCCGAATTTTTTAATTTTCTTATTATCTTTTCTTTTCAATAAGTCAAATTAAAAAATTTGGCGGACTTCGCAAATATGCCTTAACTTCCGATTAAGCAACTAATTAGCTATGAGCTATATACATCTTAAGTTAGCATTCTATTAAAAACAGTACCTTAAGATATATAATTAAGAAAGCACAAAAGAGAGGAATAAGGTTATTATATACGTAGAGACCTAGATCTCGTCAACATTGAAAATCCCCTCTCTTT